>Ga0070728_10000174_pt1 | contig 148885 bp, 143 predicted proteins | sample tdDd471_FD_66723 | JGI IMG/M metagenome (GOLD analysis project Ga0070728, IMG submission 66723) | Marine sediment microbial communities from the Atlantic coast under amendment with organic carbon and nitrate - tdDd47.1 | ecosystem: Environmental > Aquatic > Marine > Coastal > Sediment... | reverse complement strand
CAGCCACCGTGAGAATGTCTACATGAGGGGCCCTGACGGTCTGGCCCATGAGACGCGACTCGTAGTGTATCGAAAGCCTGCCGTCATAGCGGGACACATCAGTGCTGGTTCCCCCCATGTCAAAACCAATGACCGGTTTCTCCCGGTAAAATGATTCACCGTAGCCTACAACGCCGCCTGCGGGCCCTGAGAGAAGGGCATTCACCCCCCTGAATCGTGATGCGGGAATAAGGCCTCCCCCTGAATGCATAAAGAAGAGCCGGTCATCCCCAAGATCACCATTAAAGCCCTTTTTGAAACCTTTGACATACTCTTTAATTATCGGGGTCACATAGGCGTCTACCAGGGTCGTAAAAGCGCGGTCCACTATTTTGATTGAGGGGGAAGTTTTACTGGAAAGGCTGATGTTGCCAAAGCCTATCTCCTCAGCAAGGGCACCCACAATATTTTCATGGGAGCTGTCACCGCAGGCGTGCATCAATACCACGGCCAGGGACTCAATGCCCGCGTCAAAAAGACCCTGCAATTGCTTTCTAACAGCATCCCGGTCAAGGGGCACTTCAATGGTGAAAGAGTCGCCTGAGGAGACAATACGTTCATCAAGTTCAAGAACTTCACGGTAAAGGGGCGTCGGTTTGATTATTTCAAGATTAAAAAGATGGCTCCGGTCCTGATGACCGATGGCCAGAATATCCTTAAAGCCCCGGGTGACGATCAGCGCTGTCGGGGCTCCTTTTTTTTCAAGCATCGCATTGGTGGCAACCGTGGTTCCCATACGAATTGACTCGATATATTTCCCGGGAATCGCCTTTTCAGAAATTTTCTCTCCAGTTACTTCCTCGAGAATAAGACGAATCCCTTCACGGGGGGCGTCATCGTAATGAAGGGGATCAACCGAAAGAATTTTCTTTATCCAGGTATGGTCCTGGTACGAGGCGATAATATCGGTAAAGGTACCGCCCCGGTCTATGGAAAACTTAAGTGCGGGCTTCATGGCAGGCAATGAGACTGGTATAGCATGATTCGGGAATCGGCTCACCGGGCTGGTAAAAGCCGAGTTCTTCCTCTTTATCCCCGTGAAAATCTGAGCCCCCGGTGACGATTAGATTATATTTTTTGGCCAGTGCCGCATAGACCTTTGCATCGTCTGGAGTGTGCATTTCAGCATACGCTTCGATGCCCTCTAGACCCGCGTCAATATATCCCTTCAGGGCAGCTTCAAATTCATCAAAGGATTCAAAATTCAGTGACGCGGGATGAGCCAGCACGGGAATACCCCCGGCTTTTTTGATCAGTTCAAGGGACTCTTCAAAATAAATTTTTTCCTTCGGTGCATGCCCCGGCATTCCCGGTTCAAGAAACTTCTTAAAGACATCCTGAAAGGAAGGAGCATAACCGTGGCGCACCAGCACCCGGGCCACATGGGGCTTACCGATTGCCGCGCCGTCAGCCTCTTGCAGAACCTCGTCATAGCTGATAATATAGCCTTTATCGTTAAGGTCTTCGACGATCCGTTCAGCACGGGTGGCCCGCAGTTCTACAAGGCGCTTCACCCTGGTGTTCAACTCTTCATTGTTCCAGTCTATCATCAGCCCTAAAAGATGGAAGGTACCGTCTTCGTAGTCGATGCTGAACTCAATACCCGGTATAACGTCAATATCAAGATTCTCTGCATGATTCACCGCCTCTTCAATACCCCCCGTGGTGTCATGGTCGGCAATAACAAGGGCCGACACTCCTTCGGCTACGGCACGATCAACCAGTGCCGAGGGGCTCAGCATCCCGTCTGATGCGGTGGTGTGGGTATGAAGGTCTATTTTTTTCATGGTTACGCTCGTTGTTTCTATTTTAGCTTATTCGGTATTGAATTGTAAAGGAAGTTATAACGGTCAGGCAATGTCAATACAGTTTTTTTGATATCAAACTTGTTCTGCCCTCACCCCTGACCCCTCTCCCAAATATACATTTATAGCTTCTCAGTTAACTTCTGCATGGAGAGGGGAAAGAGGTTCTAGTCCATGAAGCCTTCTGTTGCTCCCCTTCTCCCCTTCCGATATTCAAAACCGGGAGAAGGGGCCGGGGGATGAGGGCACAGCATCTCGCAATTATCCCCAAAAACTAAAAAAATGACTTTACTGGCGCAGTATACTTTTTTCAATGAGCAGAAATATAAAACACAGGCCAGCGGGGCTTTTTCCAACCTCACTTCCTGAATAAAAAAATCTCTAAGACTATTAAAAAAAGGAATTACCTATGTTTGCAGGAATAGACATTGGCGGAACAAATATCAAGGGTGTTATCACCGATAAAAACGGGAAAATCCTCAGTGACCGGTCCATAGACACCCCTCCTTCGGCTAAAGAGCTTGAAGAAACGGTCTACTATCTCATTGAAGACCTTGCCACTATTGCCGGGGTCTCCAAGATAGACATTAAGGCCATGGGCGTCGGCTCTGCGGGCACGATAAACCGTAAAAAGGGCATCGTTGTAACGAGCCCGAACATCTCCTACTTCAAGAACTATCCCCTGGTTAAAAATTTATCTAAAAAAACAGGCATGAAAGTATACCTTGAGAATGATGCCACGGCAGCACTCATTGGAAGCTGGTGGAAAGGAAACGGTACAAAGTTCAAAAACTGGATCATGCTTACCATTGGTACCGGCATTGGCGGCGGCATCATCATCGACAATAAAATATATACCGGCCAGAGCGGCAGCGCCATGGAGGCTGGACATATGACCATTGAAGCCAATGGCCGGCCATGCAGATGCGGAAACTACGGATGTTTCGAACGCTATGCCTCGGCAACGGCCCTGGTGGAATATGTTGAGGAAGAAAAAGATAAGAACAAAGAATCTTCAGTATATAAACGACTGGAAAATGAAGAACTGACAGCTCTATTGATATTTGAAGAGGCTGAAAAGGGTGATGCCTTTGCGAAAGCTTCATTAAGGGAAATCGGCACCTGGCTCGGTGTGGGAATCGCCAACCTGGTTAATCTTTTTAACCCTGAGGCGGTTATACTGGGAGGCGGTCTATCGATGGCCCATAAATACCTCATCCCGGCAATAAAGAAAACCGTCAACTCCCGTGCCCTGAAGGGGTGCAAGGAAGATGTGAAGTATTTACCGATACAGGATCACTCCAGGATACCTGCTCTTGGAGCTGCTCGAATGGCCATAGACGCCTTGAACGCGGATCTGTAGAAAAATCAGCTAGACTTTCATGTGCTGAATTTCTTCTTTTAAAACATCAATGTCTTCCTTGTAATTGCTATAGGTACTTTCCATACCCTTCTGCCTGGCCTGTTCAGCAAGACATTCCTTCATCTTGAGCTTTTCCTGAGCCATTGCTAGTTCACTTTTCCGCTGCATGGAAGACTCCTCAACCGGTAATTTAGAAATTAAGATACATAAAAAATTCGGTTTCACCAATACTTTCGGAATAAAAATATTCAATTATTAAAAAAAAATTCATATTATGCATATCTTCTTCACATCAGTGTAAATCTTTCAGACTATTTACAATATTGAGACTCTTTTCCTTGACTTTTCCCGTTGATTTCTCTTTATTGCAAATAATTTTTAAAAACAAGTCGGCACACTCCTCGGGAGTTCTTGTTTCAAAGAAGAATATCTACAAATACAAAAGAACAGGTACACACAATGAAAGGGGAAATGGAAAAAATTCGCCAGTCAGCCCTTGAGGCGATCAGTAAAGCCACATCCATCACCGAAATTGAAGAACTGCGGGTTCGCGTCCTCGGAAGAAAGGGAGAATTAACAAGCATCCTCCGATCCCTTGCTGAACTTCCCCCCAATGAACGAGCAGAGGCGGGAAAACGCTCTAACGAAATAAAGAAAGAGCTTGAAGGGGCCATCGATTCACAGAAAGAAAATCTCAGCGAATCAGCCATTGAGGATTTATTAAAGGAAGACTGGATCGACGTCACCCTTAACAATGAAAAAAACACTTTCAGCTCCCATGACGGCTTTATTCACCCGATTTCCCAGATCCAGTACGAAATAGAAGACATATTCACCTCTATGGGCTTTCAGATTCTCGACGGCCCCGAGGCCGAAACAGAACATTATAACTTTGAAGCACTGAACATCCCGAAGCACCACCCTGCCCGGGACATGCAGGACACCTTCTGGACCGAAGATAATAACCTTCTGCGGACCCACACCTCGGCAATCCAGGTGCGGGGAATGGAAAAACTCGAGCCCCCCTACCGGGTCATCGGACCAGGCCGGGTATTCAGGTATGAATCCACTGATGCATCCCATGAAAACACTTTCTACCAGGTAGAGGGAATGATGATCGACAAGGACATCTCAGTCGCCCATCTGATCTTTTTCATGAAGCAGCTTCTCAAAGAGATTTTTAAGAAGGAAGTTGTAATCAGGCTTCGTCCCGGTTATTTTCCCTTTGTAGAACCGGGTTTTGAACTGGACATCCACTGCCTGATCTGCAACGGCAAGGGCTGCAGTGTATGTAAACAGACCGGCTGGGTTGAGCTTCTTCCCTGCGGACTGGTTCATCCCAATGTACTCAAGTCAGGAGGCATTGATCCCGACGAATGGTCAGGGTTTGCCTTTGGACTCGGCCTGAACCGGCTGGTTATGATGTCCTACGGGATAAATGACATTCGTCACTTCCTCAGCGGTGACATCAGATTCCTTCACCAATTCTAATTACGAGGCAATACTATGTGGCTATCAAGAAATATACTTCAAACCATGGTTGACATCAGTGATATCGACCCGAAAGAACTCGGTCTTAAAATCACCATGTCGTCCGCTGAAATCGAATCTATTGATTATATGAACGGATTTATGGAAACCATTGTGACGGCAAAGGTTACGTCAAAGAAAAAGCATCCCGACGCCGACAAACTGAGCCTCTGTGAAATTGATACAGGATCTGAACAGTTCAAGGTGGTCTGCGGTGCTCCCAATCACAAGGAAGGCGATATTGTTGCCCTTGCCCTGGTGGGAACCCGGTTCACTGAAGAATTCGTCATCAAAAAGTCTAAAATCCGGGGCGAAGAATCCTCTGGGATGCTCTGCAGCGCAAAGGAAATGGGATTGTCTGAAGACCATTCAGGCATCATGATACTTCCCCCCGATACCCCTCTTGGAAAACCGATGAGTGAATTCTATCCAGACTGGATGGATGTACGCTTTGAGATCGACAATAAATCTATTACCCACCGGCCTGACCTCTGGAGCCATCACGGCTTTGCACGAGAAATCGGGGCTTTATATGACCGTCCCGTAAAGGATCCGGTAAACTGGGACCTTGAAAAGACCTTTAGCAGCAATGATGAACTGAGCGTTACCATAAATAACAGTGAGCACTGCCCCCGCTACAGCGGACTGGTAGTTAAAAACATTTCCATCGGCGAGTCTCCCGAATGGCTCAAGGCAATGGTCACTTCAATCGGTATGCGCCCCATCAGTAACATCGTTGATGTCACCAACTACGTAATGGCGGAAATCGGCGAACCGATGCACGCCTTTGACCGTAAAAAGCTTCGGGGCACTGAAATTATTGTCCGCATGGCCGAAAAAGGCGAGAAGCTCGTTACCCTCGATGAAACGGCTCACGAACTGACAGAAGAAGATATCGTTATCGCCGACAGAGAAGGCCCTATTGCTCTCGCGGGAGTCATGGGGGGCGGCAACAGTGAGATTGAAGACACCACCAGTGAGATTGTTCTTGAGGCGGCAAACTTCAATCCTGTCACCATCAGAAAAACCGCCCACCGGTTCAACAATCGTACCGAGGCTGCCATCAGGTTTGAAAAGTCTATCTCACCTGAACTGACCCGGGCCGCTCTGATACGCTGCTATGATCTCATCAAGCAGTGCTGTCCCGAGGCAGCAGCTGAGACCCCTATCATTGACGCCTACCCTGAAAAGCTTGCGTCAATTACTATTGAAACAACGACAGAATATATCAGAAGAAACCTGGGAGAAGATCTTTCAGATGAAAAGATAATCTCAATCCTCACAGCACTGGATTTTGACATAAAAGATGATAAAGGAAGTTTAACTATCGGCGTCCCTCACTACAGGTCCACCAAGGATGTCAGCATCCCCGCCGATATCGTTGAAGAAGTCGGTAGAATTTACGGGTATGATAACATCACACCCCTTCCACCTATGGTGCCCTGCACACCGCCTGCACAGAACAAGAAACGTCTCCTTGAACGAAAGGTAAAAGAAATCCTGAGCTTCAACTTCAACATGACTGAAGTCAGCGGATACTCCTTTATAGGCGAAGACATGCTCAACAAGCTCAAGATCAATGAAGACAAAGAGCTGCGGCTTCGCAATCCCCTTTCAATAGAACAGGATCGCCTTAACAGAAGCCTGATACCCAACCTGGTACAGAATGTTGAATTCAACCAGCGGTACCATGACACCTTCGGCATTTATGAAGTCGGCCGTGTTTACCTGAAAAAAGACCGTACAAGTCCTGACCTGATAACAGAAAACTCAAGAATAACCGGCGCTGTTTTTGCCAAGAAAGCTGATGAGCCCCAGTTCTACGGAGCCAAAAAAGTTGCCCGGGGACTTATTGAAAAGCTGCGTCTTGCAAAGGTTGATTTTAGACCGGCTAAAGACAATCTTCCCCCGTATGCTCACCCGGCACGGGCCCTGTCAGTGATCATCGACAAGAAAAATGCGGGACTGATTTTTGAGCTTCACCCCCGGGTCTACAAGGATTTTGACATCAGCGGCAGCGCGGCTATCTTTGACCTTGACCTGGACATTCTTCTCGACGCGAAGAAAAAGACCATCAAGTTTAATGAACTCCAGAAATACCCTGATGTTCCCTTTGAGCTTTCGGTTGTGGCTGATTCGGGCATATATTCAAATACGATTGCCAAAATTATAGCTAACAGCAATCAGAAGCTCATCAGTTCTATTGATGTTGTTGATATCTACCAGGGTGAACAGCTTGAGGCAGGAAAAAAGTCTATTTCATTCAGGGTTATCATGAATGCAAAGGATCGGACTCTTGAGCCTGATGAGATTGATGCCATGCAGAAGAAGATTATTGAGGATTTGAAAAAGAAGAATTACTCTTTGAGATAAAAGTTTCAAGTTACAAGGTTCAAGTGTAAAGTGAAGAAGGCGCCGAAAGGCTCCTTTTTTGCTGGCTGCCGCTCTCCCTCCGGGGGCCCTTTTTGTCTCGCCATAAACGCTGCACAGGATGTGCGAGTGTCCCGGAGACCATGGACGGCCGAGAGGGACGAGGGGCAAAGGGCGCTCAGCCGGCGTTTTTTGAAACATCGTGTTTCACGCCGGCACTCGAGCATCCTGCTCAGCGTTCAATCGCCAGAGAGGCTTAACGGGCGGGAGTGCGCGGCCGTTCTTTGCCATCCGTGGCATCACGGCACTCGGACATCCTGTCCAGCGTCCTGCGCGCCGCCCTGTTGCTTTTGCTGTATCATCCTGACTTCCTGTCAGGCTTAAGGCGTCGACATTCTATTGTTCTCCCACGTAATCCCAAAGCCTCAACCCGGGGATTTTGCTGAAATGATCATCAAAGGTAATCAAAACAGAACCGGTTTCAAAAGCATGGGCGGCAATCCAGACATCGTTGATTGGTATTGGATTTCCTGTTTTTATTAATGAGTGCTTAATGTCAGCAAATATTTCAGAAGTTTCAATAGAGGTATCTACTACTGATACTGTTGGTTTTTCTAAAAAGCTGCGTAGAATATCTTTATTCCATAGCTCCTTTGCCCCGCCCTTGAAGCCTGAATACAATTCTCCCAGAACAAAGATTGATGCATATACAATATCGGCTTTCGAAAGAGCATCGAGGACCTTCTCGTTTCCCCGGAGGTAGTTGCTGTATGCATTGGTATCGAGAAGTATCTTTTTCATGTCCAGTCTGACTCATCTATTCTGTTAAAGTCACCGGTACTTTTGCTAAAATCATTTTCATCTTTTTTAGACCAGACGCCAAAAAGGTCTGTAAAGTCATCTTTGTTGTCATTTTTTTGCTTTGGTTTTAAACCGAGGGCCTGTTTCAGCAACAGTTGGATGGTTTTGTTCAAACTGGTTCCCTGTTTTTTGGCCTTTTCTCTTATTCGAGAGTCAAGGGAGTCTTCAAGATTGTGTATGGTAATTGACTTCATGGATCGCCCCACATTTGAACCACAATTGGTTAATTATGGTTCAAATATACATAACAATTGTTTTTATTCCAAGTATTTTTTTCTATGTTCTGCCCTCACCCCCCCGACCCCCTCTCCCAAATTTGTACAATTGATTTTTCATGCGTTATTGCAGGGCGAGGGGGAGAAACCGGGAGCCAAGCCTGAAGATTTAAAAATATGCCGAATGCATCGGTCCGCCCTCTTCTCTTCCTCCCCTCTCCCTGAAAAGGTTTATCAATTACCTGAATTACAAATATGGGAGAGGGGCCGGGGGTGAGGGCAGCAGAAATACCTTGCAACTTGACACTTGAAACTTTCTACTTTTCCCCTAAAAGCATCTCAAGATACGAAGTATTCAAAAACTCCGTAAGCCCCAGCTGACCCGCAAGGGCGAAAAGTTTCTCTTCACCTTTCTGCTGGTCATCGGTCATGACCTCAAGCTCAACGAATGAACCGAGACCCTCGATGGTATCGAGACAGATTTCTATATCATTGAGCTTATAGACTTCCCGCTTTTTTTCTACGAGAAGCACTTCGGTGAAGCTGAGAGCGGAGAGGATATTTCTACCCGTTTCAGGATCGGCAATTGATACTTCTTCCTCTACCCGAGACTTGGTTTTAGTTGAGAGCTTAGGTCCCTTGTAGGTGAGATAGTGCCGGTCGCCGATTGAGCGTATTCTGACCGCTTCATCAGTTTTGGCGAAATCCCGAACGGGATGATTGTAATACAGGTCCCGGTCAACACGCGATTCGGTTCGGGCGGCACCGAGAACAGCGAGCCTCTTTCTCATGCCATCAGGTTCAGCACAGGGCGACTTTATTTCTACTTCAAGCATATTATTTTCTCCGGTGGAGGGGGCTGCCGATGGAGAGACCGTCACTTCCCAGGGCTGTACGACGGCGCCCGTTTATGGTTACCTGCACGGCTTTCACTTCTTTGAACTGGGTTGCCGTATAGACGATCTGGTCAAGACGGCTTACAAGAATATTACCCGCGCCGGAACCGATGACAGAATTAAAATCTATCTCTGCTATCCCGTTTCGGACCCGCACCCTTCTCACTTTCAAAGAAGCCGGTATGGCGCTGAGATAGCCCTTTCTTTTTTCACTTCCGGACATCCCCTTTAAAAGTTCAGCGAGAGCCAATTCGATTTTTTTCGACTCATCGACCCTGCGGCGAACCGGGGCGAGAAAAATCTTTTCGGTTCTATCATCTACACGGATAAAATAGACTTTTACCGAAACCTTTTGGGGTGCCGGTGCTTTTTCAGGCTCCTGCTTTTTAACTTCCTTCGAAATAACTTCTTTTTTTTCTTTCTTTTCTTTTTTCTCAGGGGTGACTTTTTTCGCCCTGTCAGGTATTTCTTTTCGTCTGGTAACTTTCTTTTTCTCAGGGGTGAACAGACTTTTCTTCAGAGGAGCAATGTAATCTCCCGCCATCAGTACAATGACCGTCAACAACACCATGATAAGGAGAACAAGAAAGGCGCTTCCCTGCCCTCCCGTACGGGCAGCAGCTTTTTTATTTTTTCCCCGGGGTGATGCACCCTGGGTTTTTTTAGGGTTTTTTTTAGGGGTTTTTTTGGGAGAAGTTTTCTTCTTTGTTGCCATAAGGTTTTTATCCAGGGATCAGTTCTTAATATAAAATTTTACGGTGCCGCATTTAGCAACTCCTTTATTATTATTTCGACAGTTTAAGCCTCTCTGGTTACATTTTTCATGTCATTCAGAGGGAAAACATGAAACATCTACCTCGGCCAGGTGATTCACCGCTGGTTTTGACTTGACTTTAGAGGAAATATTTGTGATATTTAAGGCACTGTATCTGAAAATAGATATATTCAGATAGAAACTTCTGGCTATGGAAGGAATTACGATGCTGAAGGGTACAGTCTTGTCACACAAACATCTCAAACGGGATTTCAGCATACTTCTCATTGATGATGACCCCGTAATTGTTAAGACTATTAGCCGTATTCTTCACGCTGATAATGATTCCTATTATATAGAATCAGCCTCTTCTGTTGATACCGCAATTGAACTGGTAAAAAAAACCTACTGGGATACCATCCTTCTCGACCTGGCCCTGCCGATGACAGAAGGGGGGCGAACTGACACAGCCAACGGCCTTAAAACCTTGAAGATTTTAAAGGAAGAGTTAAAGATCAACGCCCCCATTATTGCCATTACCGGTTTTCAGGATGACGCTGAACTCTCCGAAACAGTTCTTGATCTCGGGGCTTATTACTTTCTCAATAAACCTGTCAGGGCAAAATCCCTCGCCGCTATTGTTCGTAACGCCATGACCTTTCAGATGACCGGTTACGACGGCCTTACCGGTCTTCTCAACAAGATTACCTTTGAGGAACGCCTCAAGTCAGAATTCGAACGGGTTAAACGTAAAAATCTCGAAAAAGATGATATGCCTGAGCATATGGCCGCAAAAATTGAGACCTCCAGCATCTCCCTTATTTTCCTCGATGGAGATAATTTCAAGACAATCAATGACACCTACAGTCACCTGGTGGGCGACCAGGTTTTAAAACAGATAGGCGGTTCTTTTATTGATGAGAATCTCTACAAGGTATTAAAAGATCACGATGATATGGTAAAATATATTTTTCGTCCCTATGACATAGCAGCCCGCTTTGGGGGCGATGAGTTTTCCATTTTCCTTCCCGAGACAAACCATGCCAGTGCCCTGGCAGTTGCTAAAAGGATACGGGACCTGATTAAAAAATTTCATATCGCTGACATCATCGGGGAAGAACAGGTAGTAGAAGAAGTATCGCGCTTCAGTCTTTCCATCGGCATAGCGTCGTATCCCACGCCTAATTACGCGATCGATCATGAAGAGCTGATACAGTATGCCGACAACGCCATGTATGCCTCAAAGGAAACCCGGGACGGCTCAATTTTCGGTTACAGTTCCGAGGGGGTACTGGTCAAACTCGATCATTAAGGAAAACACCTTGAGCATATCTGACAGGGACCTGCTAAACTTCCTCGACATTTTTTTTATAGTCTTTCACAGCTTTTTTTCTATTTTTAATTCTCTCGGCTGGGCATGGAAAAAGACACGGCGTCTTCATCTTGCAACGGTTACGGCTACCCTCTTCTCCTGGTTTATCCTCGGGGTCTGGTATGGATGGGGATACTGCTTCTGCACCGACTGGCACTGGCAGGTACGCGATGCCCTTGGCATACCGGTCACCTCGTGGTCGTACCTGCATTTTCTCATCAAAGAGCTGACAGGCATAAACCTGGATCCGGCACTGGTTGACGGGGCAGCCCTGGTAATCATTTCACTGGCGGTGGTGCTGACAATCAGCCTGAACGTGAAAGATTTTATTGAAAGGAAGAAATCTAAAAATAGTGAACTGTCTCGGTAAAATCACCGGTGTTTCTTTTTCGGCGGTCCACGTGAGGTCTTTTTCTTTTCGCCCTCATTCTTCCCGATGAGAGGTATGAGACAGCGCCCCGGTAACGCCTCTTCCAGTAGGGATTATTCAGCTTCGCGTATGAGACCGACTTCCCGGTTCTCGGGGCGTGGATAAACCTTCCCGACCCCGTGTAGATTCCCACATGAGAAACACGACGCCCTGAGGTTTGAAAAAACACCAGGTCTCCCGGCTTAAGGCGGCGCTTTGAGACCTTCTTCCCTTCCCTGAACTGTGAGGTCATATTGCGTTTCATCGGCATGCCGCTTTTTCGGTACACATAATATACAAACCCGCTGCAGTCAAAGCCCCGCGGCGTGGTTCCCCCGTACCGATAGGGAACCCCAAGGTATCTTCGGGCCGTTATAACAATCCTGTCACCTGACCGGGGGGCCCGGTTCCCGCGCCACGATGACCGGGTCGCTCTCCGGTACTGGGGAGGCGGAACACATGAAGCGGTAAAGAGAGCCGCAAGGATCAAAAACGCAAAATATTTTTTCATACTACTATTTTCGGAACATCAAGGCTGATAATTTATCGTCTCTGGGGGTAAAAAGCAAAAATCTAAGAAAAGAAAACCTTTAACAGGGAAGACCGTAACGCTGACAGAAATCAGTACGGGTACTAATTTTAAATATAGTATCAAGGCGGCAGGCGGCAAATATTTTCATCACATCTTCTTCGACATTAATAAATTCAACAACAATGTTTCTTTTGCCGGAAGTATTCAAAAATTTCACCAGGATGCCAATAGCAGCAGAATCTATAAAAGTAAGGTCTTTGCAGTCAAAGGCAATAACTGTCGGCCCTGTTTCAAGAATCTTTTCCCAGCTTTCATCGATAGTAGGGGCTGTATAGAGATAGAAGTCTCCCGATAAATGGATAATCGTGATGGTACCGTATGTAGTGGCTTTGAACTCCATATCCGATCTCTCATCTCTCCCTGTGTTCAGTAACACAACCTTAATTTCCAGGGGCCTTCCGGCATAAAAAGATTGACCGGCAAAACCCTGTTACATACTATATCGGTTTCTTTAACAAATAAAGGAACATTTTTACCAGAGACAAACAGGAGATATGATGAAAAAACTCGCGGGGGGCCTCGAAATGGTTCCAGGATACAGTTACTCGGCTATCAAATGCGGGATCCGATACAAGGACCGCCTTGACTACGGGCTGATCTACTCAGAAAAGCCTTGTAACGCTGCCGGTACCTTTACCGTTAACAAGGTCACCGCCGCGCCGGTTAAACTGTGCCGTGATCGAATTGACGGGGCCATCCACGCCATCCTGGTAAATTCTACCAATGCCAACGCCTGTACCGGCTCAGAAGGCTACAGCGCTGCTGAGACGCTGACCGCTGACATGGCGAAAAAGCTTCACACCAGTGAGAGCTCGATTCTCATGAGCTCAACGGGTATAATCGGCCACCAGCTGCCCCTGTCAACAATGCTTAAGGGACATGACCTCCTTGTCGAAGGCCTTGATCCGGCTTACGGCCCTGAGTTTTCAAAGGCTATCATGACAACCGATACCTTTCCGAAAAGCTGTGCCGTTTCATTTGATACCTCAATAGGAACCTTCACTATCGGGGGCACCGCCAAGGGCTCCGGTATGATTGCCCCGAATATGGCAACCATGCTCGCATACATTTTAACCGATGCCCCCCTTGAGAAGTCATACCTTGATAAAGTATTCGGGGAAGTTGTCCGCACCAGTTTTAACGCCCTCACTATTGACGGCGACATGTCGACAAATGATACGGCAATTATTCTCTCACCGGTTTCCGAAAAGCCCCTGGCCTCTCCTGAAGACCTCGCGTCCTTTGAGCAAGCCCTCAGGACGGTGGCGGGAAGCCTTTCCCACATGCTGGTATCCGACGGGGAAGGAGTAACAAAAATAGTAACGATTCATGTAACAGGAGCGGCCTCACGTGAAGACGCCGACAGGGCGGCCCGAACCATTGCCAATTCAGCACTGGTTAAAACTGCCTTTTTCGGCGAAGACCCCAACTGGGGAAGAATCGCAATGGCTGTCGGCTATTCAGGGGCAGAGCTGATAGAAGAGAACCTGAGCATTTCCTTTGGAAAAATCATGGTACTCAAGAATGGTACTCCCTGCCTTACGGAAACCAAATCTCTCACCCAGGTAATGGAAGCAAAAGAAATAACGGTTACCGTTGACCTGGGAATAGGGAAAAATGAATTTGCCATGCTGACAACAGATTTTTCCTACGATTATGTTAAAATTAATGCCGAATATTCAACTTGATTTCTGACTTAAACTCTAAAAGCACCCATTGAAGCAAAAGGAATATTTTTTCATATTGACAGGCAGGTGAAAATCTGCCATTATCCTGTCTATAGTATTCTCGGTAATTTTAAATACTCATTACAATATCCGGTATAATAAAAGCTATGAGCATTCAAAAAACCATACAGACATGTGTCTCATTTTCGGTACTCCTCATCATGGTGGCAACGACGCCTCTCACGGGAGCTGAAAATAAGTTTTCCCCAAAAAATGCTGGAAAGATCCATATTCATACCTTTTCCCTTAAAGGTAAGACTGAAAAAATAGCCTATTACGCCTCAATTCTCCCGAAAACCCTCTACCGGTACCTCAAAGAGACGGGCAACTACGCCCCGGTACTGAAAAAGGGTAACGCGCCGGCAATAAATGTCCAAAAGCCAGGGAGCACCCCGAATAAAATAGTTTTAAAACAACTCTCCAGTCCAAAGGAAAATGTCCACTATATTTGTACTGGAATCATTGAAGCAATACCTAAAGGCGGGACCAGGGCAACCATTATCATTTATAATGTAAAATCAGATACTATTAAGATTCTTCCTGCTTCACGCCTCGAAAGCGGTGCGGTACTCGGGACATCGATGGACACCCTTTCTGATTCGGTCATAAAAAAGTTTGATTTTGCGGTTGCAGAAGCACGTCGTATCGCGAATACTTCCCCCTACCTCGGTATCCACCGTTTCATGTCCCGGTTTAACTTCGGTATCACCACGGGATACACCTTTCTGTTGGGAGGTCTAAGTGATTTCGATAATGCCCTTGAGGTACGAACCCATCTGGGCTACGATCTTTCAGCCCTGGTCTCAAACCTTTCGATTCGCTGGAACGGGGGATATTTAAGCTCTGGATATGGAGACGATTCAATACGACTGTGGAACCTTGGCTTTTCTCTCTACTATGCCATTCCTTTCAATAAACGTTTCAGCCTCTCGGCAGAAATTGGCAGCGGAGCCACCCTGAGGACTCTGGTCTCATACCAACCCGGTGTAACCAGCCCTGATGCACCGATTCTCAACGAAGATAGTTCCACAAAGGCCTTTCTCTTTTTTGGCTTCGGAATTGATATTAATATCGGCCCGGTTACCGTAAACGCCGGAACCAGTTACCGGAGAATCTTTATGTACGACCAGGGCGTTGACATGCTCTCTTTCACCGGATCATTTGTATACAACCTGTAGACACTATAATATACATGCTGCCGGCAGGCATTAAAAAAGGGGCTCTGAGCCCCTTTTTTAATTGATCTATTCTGCTTTCTTTTTCCTGCGGGTTCTCTTTTTAGTCTTTGCCTTCTTTTTTGTTACCTTACGTTTTTTAACAACTTTTTTCTTTTTCGACGCTTTACGTTTTTTAACGATTCGTTTCTTTTTCGGGGTAGTTTTCTTCTTTTTTACTCTTCTTTTTTTTACAACTTTTTCCTTTTTCGTGGTCTTTCTCTTAACTGCTGAACGTGTCGGCTTTGCCCGGCAATAAGCCTTCACCTGGGTCCCTTTGCGTTTGTATCCTGAAACCCATACACAGTTTGAACTGGACTTACATTTTCCACGGCTCAACCCCTGACAATTAGCCGCGTCTGCGTTTTCCGGCATAAAAAGAGCCAGAGCGATAAAAAAGGACAGAAGCATTGTACTGATTTGCTTTACCATAGTTGATCTCCTGATAGAATATTTAAAAATCTTACCCTTATTTGTACAAATGTCAAGAAATTACCTTAAAATATAATGACTCTTTTTTAAGACTTGACCCGCTCTACTGTCTCGTTAAAATAATAAGTAGAATATATTTGGAATAAATAGTCAAAAGGGTAATAAACTATGCTCATTGAAGAAAAAAATGTCCGGCAGATTCCCGGGGAAGGCCCAAGGCGATGGTTTTTCGATAATTTCTTTGACCTCATTGTCTGGTACGAGGAAAACAACGAAATAAAGGGCTTTCAACTCTGTTACGATAAATTTGGGAAAGAGAAAGTGCTTACCTGGCTAAAAGCAAAGGGATACAGTCACGATAAAATTGACAGTGGCGAAACCCCGGGAGAACATAAAAAAACCCCCATCCTGGTGGCCGACGGGCCCTTTGATAAAGATTCTATTGGAAATCGATTTCTTAGTGCAAGTACACATCTTGAAGAAAACCTGAAAGAACTGGTATACCAGAAAATCCAGGAACACAACATCTGAAATTATGACTTGACAATATTCATATTCATGGCTTATTTGAGAGAAATCGGGTGGCCCCCGGTTTTTTTATTTTTTAAAAGGTGATTAATCATGACATCAGCAAAACTCAAAAAAATCATTGAAGAAGACAAAGAGTATCTTTTTCAAAATTATGGCTCCAGACAGCAGGTCTGTTTCACCCGGGGAGAAGGCTCCCTCCTCTATGACCAGGATAGCCGGGAATACATAGATTTTTTCTCTGGAATTGCTGTGTCTAATCTCGGGTACAATCACCCCAGCCTCTCGAAAGCCCTTCACGGCCAGGTTGACGCCCTTATGCACAGTTCAAATCACTATTACAACAGGGAACAAAATCAGGCGGCGGCTCTTCTTTCTGAGCTCGCGTTTCCGGGAAAAACCCTCTTTTCTAACAGTGGAACCGAAGCAAATGAGGCTGCTATAAAACTGGCACGCCGTTACGGACTCAGTATTGATAAAGATCGATTTCAGATAATCAGTTTTAAAAACGGCTTCCATGGCAGAACCATGGGCAGCATGAGCGCGACAGGCCAGGACAAGATCAATAAAGGCTTTGGTCCTCTCCCCCGGGGTTTCAGATATCTTCCTTTCAATGATACTGATGCCTTTGTAAAGGAGATCAAAAAGAATAAAAAAATCGCCGCGGTGATTCTTGAGCTCATTCAGGGTGAAGGCGGAATTGTTGCTGCGGATAAATCCTTTGTTAAAAAAATCTTCGATCTCTGCAGAAAAAACGACATCCTGGTTATTGTTGATGAAGTCCAGACAGGTATTGCCAGAACCGGTACTCCCTTCGCCTTTCAGCAGTACGAGGTATCCCCAGACATTATCACCATGGCAAAGGGACTCGGCGGAGGCATACCCATTGGAGCAATGCATGCCAAGAATTTTCTCATTGAGCACCTCGGGCAGGGAACCCATGGCAGCACCTTTGGCGGAAACCACCTTGCCTGCGCTGCAGCGGCTGCAACACTTAAGGAAATAAAAAAGAAAAGTATCTACAACAATATAGAAAAAACAGCAGAATACATTAACAATATGCTCAATGAATTAATCAAAGAAAAAAGTATGGTAAAGGAAGTCAGAGGTCTCGGCCTCCACATAGGCTTTCAGGTTACCGGCAGGGGTCCCGAAATAGTCAAAGAGGCTCTCTCCCGTGGACTGATAATTAACTGTACGGCTGGAGATATAATCAGAATCATGCCCCCCCTTACCATACCGATGAACCTGGTCAAGAAGGGCATGACAATCCTCAAAGATATTCTAATGCAGACAGGTGAATAAAATGAAAACACCAAAGGTGGCAACCAAAGACCTTCTCACGGTATCAGACTTCAGCAGAGAAGAAATCATTTCTATTTTCAAGCTTACCACAAAACTAAAACATGAGTGCAAAAAGGGCCGGTGCAACCGGACTTTAAGAAAAAAGACCCTCGCCATGATCTTTGAAAAAAGCTCAACCAGAACCCGTGTCTCCTTTGAAACAGGAATCTACCAGTTAGGCGGGCAGGCGCTTTTTCTCAGCACCAGTGACATTCAGCTTGGCCGCGGAGAGCCCTTTTCTGATACAGCAAAGGTGCTTTCCCGCTACGTCAACGGCATTATGATTAGAACCGATGACCATGATAAGGTCCTCAGCCTTGCCCGTGAAGCGTCAATTCCTGTTATCAACGGGCTGACTGATTCGTATCATCCCTGCCAGGCCCTGACTGATTTCTACACCATGTATGAAAAAAGCGGAACCCTCAAGGGCCTTAAGCTCGCCTATGTGGGAGATGGTAATAATGTGGCCAATTCACTGATAATTACAGCGGCATTGCTGGGAATCGATATAGCAGTCGCATCCCCTGAAAAATATAAACCTGAAATTGAAATAGTCGAAGAGGCTTATCGGTATGCCTCCCGAAACGGATCATCTATCACCATAACTTCTGATATAGACGAAGCAGTTAAAGATGCTGACTATCTCTATACTGATGTCTGGACCAGCATGGGCCAGGAAAAAGAAACAGCGCGGAGAAAAAAGGCCTTTGCCAAATATAAAATCACCATGGAAATGGTCAGAAAATGCAGCCCGGGCTGCATGATTATGCACTGTCTGCCGGCACACCGGGGTGAAGAGATAGATGCCGATGTCATTGATTCTTCCCAGTCAATTATCTTTGACCAGGCGGAAAACCGCCTCCATGTTCAGAAAGCGGTCATGTGCGTATTGATGAAATAAGGACTTGAAGTGCTGATGCACTTCCGGTATACTTAAATACAGTCAGGGCCTCACCGGCCCGCTGAACCAGCAACATATCATGAGGTAACCAATGGATGTAAAAAAAGTTGTACTTGCATATTCAGGAGGACTCGATACCTCCATAATCGTAAAGTGGCTCATTGACACTTACGACTGTGAAGTAGTCTGCTATGCTGCAGATGTCGGCCAGGAAGAAGAACTCGACGGCCTTGAAGAAAAAGCAATCGCCACCGGGGCAAGCAAATGCTACATAGAAGATTTGACTGAAGAATTTGTCAGAGACTATGTTTTTCAGGCAATAAAGGCAAACGCTATATATGAAGACCGCTATCTTCTCGGCACATCTCTTGCCCGTCCGATTATCGCCAAGCGTCAGATTGAGATAGCTTTAAAAGAAGGAGCCGACGCGGTATGCCATGGAGCGACCGGTAAGGGAAATGACCAGGTCCGTTTTGAGATGGGCTTCATGGCCCTTGCTCCCCATATAAACATCATCGCCCCCTGGCGGATATGGGATCTTGACTCACGAAGCAAGCTCTTTGATTACGCCGAAAAGCATGGTATACCCCTGCCGATTTCAAAGGACAAGCCGTACAGCATGGACCGGAACATTCTCCATGTGAGCTACGAAGGGGGCATCCTTGAGGATCCCTTTCAGGAACCCGATGACAGTATGTTCATTATGACGAAAAACCCCGAAGACGCCCCTGATAAAGCGACCCATATTGAGATCGATTTCGAGCAGGGTGTTCCAATTGCCGTCGACGGAAAACGCCTGGGGCCTGTTGAGCTGATGAAAACCCTTAATAAAATCGCCGGTGACAATGGTGTCGGCCGCATTGATATCGTTGAAAACCGCCTTGTGGGGATCAAGTCACGGGGTGTCTATGAGACTCCCGCGGGCACAGTGCTTTTAGCTGCCCATCGTGACCTTGAATCAATTACCCTTGATAGAGACACTCAGCACCTGAAGGATAAACTGGCCAGCGAATACGCCAACCTGGTATACAACGGCCTCTGGTTCAGCAAAAAGCGTGAATCAATGGATGCCTTTATTAACGAAACCCAGAAAAGTGTTACCGGTACGGTACGCATGAAGCTGTACAAAGGCAACTGTATGGCAGTAGGCAGAAAATCAGATGAGACCCTTTATGAGCCGGATATCGCCACCTTTGACGCTTCTGAGCTCTATGACCAGAAAGACGCCTCAGGTTTTCTTCGAATTTTCGGTTTACCTTCACGGGTCGAAGCGATGATGAGAAAGAAGTAAAACTGATACACAGATAAATAAAAAAAGCGTCATCCCACGATGACGCTTTTTTTGTTTTCGAAAGAGACATCACCTGACGGGCCCTGCATCACACAGATCCCGTCAGGCGATGAATTATAAAACTATCAAGGAAGTAAAAGAAGGACCAAAATACAGTCTGACGCTCCCCTACTCGCTTTTATGACATTCACAGTAAAAAGGTACCCCTTTTAATACTAGTGAAAGGGGTACGAAGGTCAAGAATTAAAATACCGTCCGGCTGGTTTTTTAATAGTCAGATAAAACGAAGTATCTCTCCTCAAACCTGGTAAATTTACCTGTTTTTAGCCGGTTTATGCCCGATAACCAACAAAAGAAATAGACAGGATACAATTGTTATATCATCATATTAACACTAGAGGGGGCTCTGACCCCGAAGCAGATGGGAGCAGAAGAAATGGAACAATTTCTGAAAGAGATCGAGGCAACCTTTCACCAGCGATTCAACGAAACGAACCGCCTCGAGCAGTACTGGAAGACCATCAGCGGTTACTTCCCCCCGTCGATGGATACAATGGAAAAAGCAAAGCCCCACCAGGTACTTGCGGGAGACTGTGGTGACCTCGGCCTTGCAATACTCTGGATAGTGCAGACGATCCTGGTACAGCAGCTTGTTAAACTATGCCGCGCTGGCGGCTCAAGCGATCCTTCCCTTCCCCCCCAATCCTTTACCCCTTCAATGATAGGCGCCCTTGCCGCCTCAGAGCCGGGTGATGATCCGATGATAATGCGCAGAAGTTCTGACGGCGCCATTACCCTTTCGGGCACCAAAAAATACATTACCGGGGGCCTCACCGCAGACATGATCCTGGTAACGGCGCGGCAGGATGAAAAGGCAAAAATAGACACCCTCATCGCCCTCCCCGCTGATCATCTCGCAGAAGGACATATACATGGAATAGACATGGAAAGCCTCAACACCATCGATCATGGCCGCATGGTTCTTTCCGGCCTTGAAATCGATGAATCGATGATCATGAGCTGCAGTGACAGGGAGCTGAGAAAAACAATACTGGTGCAGAGCACCATTGAACGGGATCTGATAATGGAAGCCTATATTGCCTTTATGCAGTACCTGAATCGAAAGTTCAGGGAAATAACCGGCTCAGAGCCTGTCGAGAAGATGCTGCTCAAAGAGCTGCTCAAAGAACAGGAGACCACGACCCATCATCATATTGAGGCTGCTGATACCGGCGAACGCCTTGAAAAGGGGGTAACTGACTTTAATACCCTCTTCAGCGTTTCAAGAAAAATACAGGAACAGGGCAACGCCTCAATTGACAGTCTTCCTGATGAGCTGAAGACCCGGCTTCTTGACCTGAAGTTTTTTCTCTCCATGGGAAAAGAGAATAAATAAGCCGGGGAGATGCCCCGGCCCGGGTTGTGCGATACTTGCTAGAAGGAATAAAAACGCATTTTTACACCCATATTAACAGTAAGGGTGCAGTAGCCAAAATTTTTGTTATGTCTAATACCAGACGAGTAGTATTCCCGGGTGCCGAAAACAGGAAGGATTTCAGTAAAAAAATGAAATCTCCAATACCCCACCTCAAGTTTCAGAAGAGGACCAAAATAACCTGTCAGTTTTTTTACTATATCGAAATAATCATATTGTTTTAAGTGAAAATATCCAACAAAGACACCGGGAGAGACAGTAAATATATCTTTCATCGACAATAAACGATAAGAAAAATTACACCCGTAACCAGTAACACTGGTGGGGCTTTCGGAAGCAATATTATGAGCCCGTTGTTCTGGGATATAGTCAAAGTGGAAACCAGTGTAAAACTTTCCAATTTCTATGCCCGTACTGATAGACAGACCGAAAACCTGGTAGCTCTCTTCATAGAGCGCGGCAGGCATTATGACAAGGTGCCATTTGTTCCAAAAATCATTTTTATAAAAAGTGTTATTCTCAGAATAATTTTGTTCTGTTTTTCCGTTTTCTATCTGTCTGGACAGTTTACGAGTAAACTGAGAGGCCCCCTCTATAAGGTCATTCTTATTCCTAACTATTTCTCTGGAACTGATTTCAGCAGTTCCCTTTTCCACATCGACAATTCGGCCGGAAATTACAGTTCGACCGTTAAAACTCATAATCGTACCTATGAGCATCTTCCGCGCCGAGAGAAGTTTGCCAAGCTGCACAGCACATTCAGTATCCGTACATCCGGAAGCCTGAAGTCCCTGTTCTTTCAGTATCTGGTCCATTTGTGACCGTTCAACTACCACAATCTTCCCTGAGTTTATCAGATCGTTGCGAATGAGTTCGGATATTTTTCGTGCCATTGATTTTGAGACCCCATCGGCCTTAAAATCAATAACGGCTATGCGCATCCCCCGGGCAGAGAGAGCCCCTGCCATAACCGGTATGCATATCAACATCAATAAAAATCGCTTCATAATTCTATCCTTTTCAGCCTGGTTCAGTACCTTGGGCAGAGATACACTTCTCTACAGTGTATTGCATATGATTATTATTTTGCTCTAATACGGTCAAACCTTTTTCACAAATTACCTTCTTTTCGAATATGACATAAAGCAGAGGCATTTTTCGCCTCTGAGCGATAATATACTTGCATTATTTACATTTCCTGTTGAATTGTTCAGAATGAAGTCAGAGCCCTTACCGCTCAATATCAGATGCAGGTGAACAGGATGTTTAAAGACATAGAAAAAACCATCACAGCCCTTGCCAGTGAAAGATATATCGCCTCAAAGGAAATCGCCACAACGGTATACCTGGCCATGAGAATGGAGAAACCCATTCTTGTCGAAGGGCCCGCCGGTGTGGGAAAAACCGAGCTGGGCAAATGCATCGCCTCGGCCCTCGGCATGGAACTGATACGCATGCAGTGCTATGAAGGCCTCGACGAAGCAAAAGCCCTCTATGAATGGGAATACGCGAAGCAGCTCCTCTATACCCAGATTATGAAAGACAAACTCTCAGCACTGATGGCTAACGAGGCAACCCTTCATGACGCAGTGGCGCGGCTCTCACAAGAAGAAGATGTCTTTTTCTCTGAAAGATTTCTCATGCCCCGCCCCATTCTTAAATCAATAACCAGCGAAAAGCGGTCCGTACTTTTAATTGATGAAATTGATAAATCTGACTCTGAGTTTGAGGCCTTTCTCCTTGAGGTTCTCTCTGATTTTCAGGTCACCATTCCGGAAATCGGCACCATCACGGCAAACGAAAAGCCCTTTGTCATATTAACCTCGAACAATGCCCGTGAGATGTCCGATGCCCTGAAACGGCGCTGTCTTCACCTCTACATTGACTATCCCACACGCGATCTCGAAGAGACAATTGTATCACTGAAGGTTCCTGACTGCAGCGAAAAACTGGTCAAAGAAATAGTGCGCACGGTTCACAAAATACGTGACTTGAAGCTGAAAAAAGAACCAAGCATCAGTGAAACCCTTGACTGGGCACGGGCCCTGGTAATTCTGGGGCGTGGAGAAATAGACCGGGAAACCGCAGTCAGTACCCTGAACTGCATCCTTAAATACGAAAAGGATATTGAACTGGTAAAAAACAACGCCAGCAAAATATTCCTTAACTGATAATGATGAGTACCGTTTCACCCATATACCGCAGGCTCTATGACTTCATCGATATTCTCCGTGACGCGGAAATTAATATATCGACCGATGAAGTGCTCCAGGTATTTTCTGCCCTGCAGTACATATCTCCCGAAGACCGGGAAATCTTCCGCCAGACCCTTCAAACAACCCTTATCAAAGATTTTACCGACATACCGGTTTTTGATCGGTGCTTCAAAGAATTTTTTCAAGGGTTAGGGGAAGATAAAGCGGCCTTATCCCTCCTTGAGCGTCAAAACGATAACCTGACGGGAGATGAAGCGGGGGCTGTCGAAGACCTTATTGACGGGTTTCTCGACACCCTTGAAGAGAGTGATCTCTTTGCCCGGGACCCCCAGGATCTTCTGGCCCTTTTTCTTGATGAGATGGAAGAAGAAGCAGAGAGCGGCGGCGGCATGGGCAACCTTTTCTCCATGAGCCGAAGCCTCCTTGTTCAACAGCAGAACCGTCAGGGCCCCGCGGGCAGCGGTGAACCAACAGATCAGGAAGCCCATGGTGACCTTCTTCTCGAAATGCTGAATAACCGGATTGAAAAACGGCGCATCGGTACTGAAATCCGCGACCGGGAGGATTTTCTCTTCAACCGCAACATTCACCAGCTTACCCCCGATGAAATACGGGAAATGCGATTTCTCATACAGCGCTTCGGTCAGAAGCTGAAAAACCGGATTTCCCTGCGCAAAAAAAAGCTGAAACACGGTGGCATCGACATAAAACGAACCCTTCGGGCTTCATTGCAGTTTGACGGCATCCCTTTCCGTATATTTCACCGGGACCGAAAAATTGACCGTCCACAGGTGGTGATTCTCTGTGATGTCTCAGGATCAGTCAGCCAGTATACCCGCTTTATGCTCCTCTTAACCCACACACTCCAGTCTCTCTTTTCAAAGGTCCGCACTTTTGCTTTTATCAGCAACCTGGTTGAGATTACCGACCTCTTCATGGAAATGGATCCGGAGCGGGCAATAAACTCAATATTTGAAGATACCGATTTTACCTACGGCTGGGGAAGCAACTACGGGCAGTCCTTTGAGCAGTTTATGTCCGGCTACAGCGATTCACTGAACAAAAAAACCACTATCCTGGTTCTCGGTGACGGAAGAAATAACAACCAGGATCCGGGACTCGAAGCCTTTATGAAGATGAAGGACCGCAGCCGTAATCTTTTCTGGCTTAATCCTGATAAACAGCATCTCTGGGACTGGAGCGACAGCATTGCCACCCTCTACCAGAAATACTGCACCGAAATGAAGGAAGTTAACACCTTTCTTGACCTGTCAGATTTCATAGACCGCCTCTTTGATGATTGATACTTCAAGGAACTGAAGCTTTTCATCAGTAATTACTTTTTCTGCTTTACAAAAAGCAGACCTCTATATATGTGTAATATAATTACGGAAAAATTTTTTTCTTAAAAAAAAAGCCCTTATGGGTTCTTGCCAGATGAAAAGTATTGACATTCAGATAAAATTCATCTAATATATTCTTTTATCAATAACAGGAGCAAAGGTTTATGGAGATCAACTTCAAAGAAATGGGAGATCATAAAATCATTGAAGTCAGTGGAGAGGTTGACCTCTACAATGTCAGTGAGCTTAAAAAAGCATTATTCAGTATAACCGATGGCAAGTTCAACAGTGTAGTTGTTGATATGGCTAATGTTAACTATATGGATTCATCAGGTATCGGCGCGCTGGTAGCTGGCCAGAAAAAGATGAAGGCCCACAATGGCAAATTTGCCCTCATGAATATTCATGATGACGTACTAAATATTCTGAAACTTGCTACACTCGATAAATTCTTCAAAATTTATGACAGCGACGACGAATTGATCTAACAGTCAATTCGTCTCACTCTATTCTACCCGCTTAAATACAAGCATTGTTTCATCATCGTGGGGAGGTACCTCTCCCCTGAAGTCATCAACATCATTTACCAGAAGTTCCACAAACTCCTCTGCGTTCAGATGATGATTTTTCAGCATCATTTCCTGAACCCTTTTCAGGCCGTATTCTTCCTTCTCAGAATTTCTCATTTCCGTTACCCCGTCAGTATAAAGAACAATCATATCTCCGGGATTCATTTTTACCTTTGCCTGCACATATTCAACATCGTCCATGATGCCGATGGGAACTCCATCAAGCTTGGTGGCGGTACAGGCCTTTATGTCTGAGCGATAACAGAAGAGCGGTCCATGACCTGCATTTGAAAAAGCAAGCTCACCGGTTTTACGGTCGTATATCATGAAAAAAAGTGTCGCAAATTTATCTATTGCAAAATCCGCACTGAGCGAGTCGTTAATGGCACTGACCACACTGGCACAGTCGACATCACCCCTGGTTACATAGGAGGTAAAAACTGTTCTAATCATAACCATTACCAGTGAAGCTGGTACACCTTTACCCGACACGTCACTAATAAGGGCTCCGACCCGATAATCATCTATATCTATATAATCAAAATAGTCCCCCCCGACCCCCTTGGCGGCACGGGTAAATCCCTTTATCTGGATGCCATTTTTATCGTAATAGCCCATGGGGTTGAGGCCTTCCTGGATATCCTTTGCCATATCCAGTTGCTCTTCCATAAGTCTCGATTCAATTTCCTGATCTTTTGCACTTTTAATCTGGGTAGTCATATCATTGAACTCACGGGCAAGCATTCCCAATTCATCTGATCGGTGGATTTCAATTCTATGATCAAGGTTTCCACCACCGATGACCATAACACCCTGGGAAAGCATTCGAATAGGCTTAATAGTAATGGTTGCCAGAATAATAGCGCCTACTATTGATAGACCGAGAAAAACCAGTGAGATCAGGCTGATCACTTTAATTACATTGGCGACTTCTTCCCTGATTATTTTGTCTGAAAGGCCGAGTATTACCGTTCCAATTGGTTTGCCATCAAGCTTGTTGAGAATTACCTTTGAGAAATCATAAATTTTCCCCCGGGGATTAACTGGATCTTTGAAATCAGTTAAACTGACATCATTGTTTTTATTTTCAGCGCCATCACCCCGCTTAATACCATCAGCAAGTTTTTCACCGACGGCTCTATTTTCTTTGCGGCGGTCAAAATACTGAATTATCTGTCCTTCCTGGTTAAGAATAAATGCATAATTAAAATGATCTATTTTCTGCAAATTCTTAATCGCCGCAATAATTGCAAGTTCATCAACACCTATAGATTCCTGGGCGGTGTTAGCAAGATGAACCATTTCCCGCTGAACCGAGGCAAAAACCTGCTTCCGCAGGAGATCACTCTCCCGGTATACGAAATATATGGTCATTGTTCCCAGAATCATGGCCACAAGGCTAATGATCGCCAGGGTAAATTTCATACGAAGACCAAAACGTATTTTCTGAGAATCATGGGTCTCCTGTGCTACAGGAGTACCCTCACCATTCTGTTTTTTCTGTTTTGCCATACCTTGTTACCGTCCGAGAAAACCGAGTGATTTCCTGATATTATTTTTAGCTTTAACATGGCCCGGGTCAATGACAAGTACTTTTCGCCATTCATCAATAGCTTTCTTAATGTTATTATTGGTATAATAGCTAATGCCGCTATTGTAATATTTTCTCACCATAAGCTGCTGCCGGGGGGTCAGGCGACGTTTGGCGACTTGTCGTCCCGCCGGCGTAATACGAAGCTGTGCCTCAATTTTATTACTACCGATGACAGCCTGAACATTTGTCGCATCCATTCTGATTACAGCACGATAGGCTCTCAGGGCGACAAGAAGGTTACCCTTGCCCCCTTTCTTGTAGTAGAAGGCTGCACGCTTCAACTGGCCCGCTACAGTACGCTGATCTGCCGCATTGAGAACAACCTTTGCGGCCTTCTGCTCCCTGGTGGACTGGGCGATATATCCGCCAATTCCCGGATACCCTGCATCGATAGAACGGATAAGCTTAAATTTCTTGAGGGCATCGTTATATTTTTTAGCCTTCAGCAGTGTTTTTCCCTCGTCAACTATTCTTCCCAGGAATTCCTTTGAAGAACCGGGATTCAGCTTCAATTCACATTTGAGCAGGTACTCTGTAGCGATCTTGTTTTTCGGAAAAAGCTTTATAATATTATCCCACTTTTGCCGTGATTCGATATACCTGCCCCGGGCATAAAGCCCCTTCCCCGATATTACCAGTGAATTGACAATATCATAGTAGGGTGAATTTTCAGTAACTATCTCTTCAGAAAGAACATCCTGGGCATCCTTGGCCTGCTGGAGGTATTTTCTCGCCTGGTCATTCTTAGGGTCAAGACGAAGTGTCTTTTCAAAGGAAGCAATAGCTCGACGATAATTTCCTTCGGTATAGGCGAGTATCCCATCCTGAAATTCACGATAGATAATCTGAAGACGCTGCCGCCTCTCACGTTCAGCATAGTTTTTCCGCAGCCGTCCGAGCCCCTTAAGGCGTTGTTTTGCATCTTTATAATTCTCAATCATGGCAAGAGCTGACTCAAGATCCTCTTCCGCCTGATCATAGGCATTCTTTCTTATATTCAGCAGCGCCGAGGCATAAAAATTTTCTGCCTGCTGTAGCCGCTGCTGGTATCTTCGCTGCTTATCAAGCTCATCATCAATGTCTTCAATTTTTCCCCGGGCGTCACTGTTTTCCGGGTCAAGGTTAATCACCTGAATATATTCAAGGCGGGCCAGAGAATATTTTTTTGCTTCGAGCAGCTCGCCGCCCTTTGCCATGAAGCGCTTTATTTTTTCATACTTGATGCGGTTATCGATTGCGAGCTTTGCCTTCCTTTTTCCTTCCCGGGCTTCGGGGTCTTTAGGCAGGAGGTCCAGAATGTCATCCCAGAGCTTGAGGGCGTCTTCAAAGCGTTCTTCCTTCATGGCAACAAGAGCCAGGAGTAGAATCTTCTTAGCCTTAAGTCTCAGCGCCCTGTTGAGACGACGCCTTTCTTCTTCGGCAGAAATCTGATCATTAAGGCGGCGCATATCTTCCTTCAAATCCTGTAATTCAGGATCCTCGGGATCAATCCGGTAGGCGGTTATATAATTGGTGATGGCGAGTTTCGCCTTGTTTTTTCCCAGTTCATAATTTTTATCGATGGTCTTACGAGCGATGCGGTAATTCAGCTTTGACTTTTGCAGGGCAAGGTCTTTCCGCTGTTTCAACTCATAGATCATCTCAATCTTTTTCTGAATACGCTCATTTTCAGGATCGATCTCCAGAATATTCAGCCAGAGAGCAATGGCGCTGCTGAACTGCTTTTTGTCAAAATTTCTCTGGGCCTGCTTGTCCATTTCATTAACACTCTGGGCCAGACCCATAGTCACAGGGAAGAGGAGACTGATGATCAATATTTTCAGCTTTCGGTGCATCGTTTCTGTTTTTTCCTTTTGAGACCTTTTACTCTATTAGACATATTTGACAGTTTAAGTTTTTATTTTGTTGTTAAAAAACAAAATAAGGCACAATTTTACATAGACATATATTCAATTATTACTATTTTTTCTTTATTAGCAAATATCTATATTTCAATTGCTCAGTAAAAGTTAGTTTTGCTCCTTCTTTTATCAGCCGGGTAACAAACTTCACTCTGCCTTCCTTTAAGGCTCGGGGGACCAGTTTTATTGGTCCATAGGTTCCAATAAAAGGAAAATTAACCTTGCCACCTCGTTTCAGCATAAAATCGAAAGCCTCATAGTTATTATAGCTAATAGCAGAAAGCAAATGATTTACCTGCTGCCTGCTTTTTCTACCGCTGCATCGTGATGTATAATGATACACATAACTTACTTTAGCTCCCTTATCGAGAAGCATCTCCAAGAGCTTATTTTCCTTAAATTCAATAGCGTAATCTAGAGTCGAGTAGCTGTAAGGAGCAGGGCAATATACTACATAGGTGTCAGGTTTTGCTCCTTTTTCTAAAAGGTATTTAGCGATTTCTTGATGTCCCTCTCGAACAGCTATCATCAATGGAGTAAAGTCTATTAGTTCTGTATTAATATCTGCACCATGATTCAGAGCACTTTTTACTAGATCAATCCGCCCTACCGCAACCCCTGCCAGGAGACGCTCATGAAGGTTAAAATATTTTTTACGTTTAGAGAGCAATAGATTAATAATTTCCGGATTTTTGCTGAAGAGACAATTCTTAATAAGGTTATTAGTTTTTCTTTTTACACGTGCACTACGATCAAGCATCAATGAAATAACATACAAATATTCTTTTTCCCTCTTTGATAATTTGCTTCTTGGAAAACTATAATATGGCAAACCGCACCTGTAAACAGCTTCTTCAAAAACAGTAGTATCCCCATCATTTACTATATCCAGTCGTGCTCCCTTTTTGACAAGATATTCAGCAATTTTTAAATTTTCATTAATTAAAGCAAGATGAAGTGGAGTATTTTTTTCATCGTTTTGAGCATTGATATTAAAACCTTTTTTTAAAAAGATAGCGATATCTTTAACTGATGGTTCGGGATTATTGCTTGCCAGTCTATGTAAAAAAGTATTACCCCACTGATCTTTTTTAAATACTGATTCATGATAATCAGCAGAAAAAAGAAAGCTTGAAATCAGTATAAATATAAATGTAAATAATATTTTCTTCATATCACAATTAAACTACAGCTTCAAAAGCACCTTCAGCCTGTAACCCGCCAGTTTCCAGTAAAACATGAACCGGGTGCCAAAGCCGATCATTAAGGTCAAGAATGTCAAAAGCCCCACAGCGCCGGTGATAACAAAAAAGTCTTCGCCGATTCGCGTAACGAGACGCTGGCCGTAGCGCAGTACGGGAGAAGAAGTGCCGGGAATGACAACCCGAATCTGTGTCTCTACCGGCTCGGTCCAATAGAGCTTCTTTTTCCCTCTTTTGTACCGGAAGTACTGCCCCCGTACCGAAAGGTACCAGGTGCCGGTTGTCAGTTTATCAACCTTCAGCATATTATCCGTGGTGGTTAGACGCTTCGGGGCCTCTGCAGGTTTTTGATTAACTGCGATGGAATAGCCGGTTACCGCACTTCCCTTCACATGCCTGACTCCCATGATCGCGCTGAATGCGGGATGCTCACAGATACCCGCGGTATCAAAGGGGAAGTTTATTTCAACCTTCGGCTTTTTCGCGATGTAGCGGATCTTTCCCGGCACCCGGTTTTTCCACCGGTCCCGGAGGTCTTCAGACTTTAAGCCCTTTGCTTCACCGATGAGTATATAATAATCGGCAACCTGGCTCTTATGATTAGCCTGGTCAATGGCGCTGAGGCTAAAAAAGTAGGCTCCTTCCTTAAGATCTTTAAAGGACTTTTCAAAATCCGTGGTAAACTGAGTTGGAAAGGCTGCTGAGTCCTTTGAGAGACTGTAGACAAATCCCTTGAGGCGTTCCCGGTCATTGACAGCCCACTTAAAGAGGGGAGCGTTGGTAGGTCCCTTTTTCCCCTGGGGATGGGTCGGCGAAACCAGAATCGGCATCGGCAGGGGATTGGCGCTCACCTGCACCTTGTAGTGTATTGTACGGCTGAAATTTCCCGCCCCGTCAATGGCCCTGATATGGAAATAGGTTACACCGTCAAGAAGCCCCGGAAGGACAATGCTCTTTGCCCCCGCCTTGACATTCTGGATGACCGGATTGATATCCTCGACCCTTCCCTTCTGGTCGGCCTTACTGACAATAGTCGCGTAGCCGATAACACCGGATTCATCTCTCGGGGGAACCCATTCTATCCGGGCCACAGAGTTCCGTGACCACTTCCCCTTCGGGTGGGTCCGTGAAAAGACCCTCGGGGGCGATACATATATATCGCTGTACTTGGCAGTCAGCCGGGTCCCTTCTTCCCAGAAGACTACCGCCCGGTTTCCCGATGCGACCGGCAGGGGTTCCCGGGCAGCGCCCCGGCGGAGAGACAGCTTGACTTCCTTACCGATACTTTTTTTTCTAATATCATATTTGGAAGTAAAAACATTAAGAGGCCCTTCCCGGCTGTCATACCAGGTAACCAGGAGATTATTTTTTCCGGAAAAGGCAAGCTTTGGCTTAAAGCAGTCAGTATTGGTACTCGATATCTTCAGGGGCTTTTCACTCCATGACCGCCCGTTGCCCTCGCCGATAAGAAGGCGGATGCCCCAGGATTTTTCTTCATTGTTCTGGTAGGCGAGATATATTGTATTATTATTTACAAGGATAAAGGGAGCCGCGTCATTAGCGGGACTCGAGGTAATCCGCTCCATTCCGCCAAAGCTTCTACCGTAGTTGGAAGAGCGCATAAAGTAAAGGTCATCAGTATAGGTTTTCCCCTTTCCCTGCCAGACCAGGTAGACATTTTTTCCCTCAAGCTGAATAGCGGGAAAAAATGCCCCCTTCATGTCAGCGGTCAGTTTCATCAGGGCACCGGTATTCTCAAATTTTTCTTCGTCGATGCTCATGCTGTGATAAAGGTTTATGATACTGCTGTTGAAACCATGAAAAAAGAGGTGTACCCTGTTTTGGTTATCATAAAAGACCCGGGGAAGCATTTCCATTTCATACTTACCGAAAAGCTTTTTTGGGGCTGTCCAGGTGGCCCCCATATCCTCTGATCGGGAAAAGTATACCCTGTTTGCCGCTTCGTCGACTACATGATTCTGCCAGGCGATAAAAACATGCCCGTTACCAGAAACCGCAACCTTCGGGTTGTTGCCAATGACAGTATTGACATCGGCAACCTTCACGGGAGCCTGAAAATACATCCCCCCGTTGAATGATAATGACACAAAAATACCATGCTTCCCCTTCTCGGTTCCCTCATAGGTAACCACTACCAGTTTTCCCAGTGCCGCGGCATGAAAATTTTTAGTCTTTAAGGCTGCCGGCACCACATAAAAACTCCGCTCCCACCCCACGGGGCGTGTCACGGTGTTTCTTTCCGGGAAAAAGACAGAAACCAGGAGAGTTAAAAAAAGAATCACCAGAAAAGTCCAGATCAGGTGACGGAGATACCTGAAACGGAAGGAAAGTTGAAGAATATATGTGGTGAATATTTTCATAGTATCCAATAAATCATCATTAATAGAAGCCGGTCAAGGGCAAAAATACCCTCGTAGTACTTATCGGCACTGATAAAGTATAAAAGCATCTATATTTATTATACCCCCGGTGACGGCATAAAGCAAAATGTAATCAGTATTTATTCCACAAAGGTGGCGGATGGAAGCTCACGCCCACCACCTTGAATTTAAAAATGTAATTGAAATTGTATATGCCACAGGGATATTATGTCATATATTCCAATAAATTTACTATCACTATTGATAACCATATGAATACATTTACAAAAGAAGAAATAGTCATACTTTTCCTCAGCCTGTCGATTATGCTGGGCCTTGCCCGGATATTGGGTGACCTATTCAGCCGTTTCAAGCTTCCAGCTGTTATCGGTCAAATACTGGCGGGTATATTATTAGGGCATACCGTTCTGGGGCGCCTTGCCCCTGATCTTTCGGCGTGGCTTTTTCCTTCGACCTCAAGTGTTCATACAGGCCTTGAGGCCTTTATTCTCCTTGGTGTGGTGCTGCTTCTTCTTACCGCGGGGCTTGAAGTCGATCTTTCCTCGGTCTTCAAACAGGGGAAATCAGTAATTTTCGTCAGTATCTTCAGCATTATGACTCCCTTTCTCCTGGGAGCAACGGTTGCCTGGTTCTTCCCCCATATCTTTGGCAAAGGGGACAACCGGGTTGTCCTCTCACTTTTCATAGGTATTGCCGTATCGATTACGGCTCTTCCGATTATTGCCAAAATTCTCATGGACATGAAGCTCTTTCATTCTGACCTCGGCATGCTCATCCTTTCAGCGGCAATAATAAATGACATCTTCGGCTGGCTTCTCTTTTCTGTACTTATCCAGGTAGTTGAAACGGGAAACATTGACGCCTTTTCGGTCGCAAAAACTGTCGGTTTTACCCTGGTCTTCTCCCTTTCCATTTTGACAGTTTTTCGGTACCTTATCAACATGTCTCTCGGCTGGATTCAGGCTAAGACCGAATGGCCCGGTGGTGTCATCACCTTTGCCATTGTCATAGCCCTTCTTTTTTCTGCCCTTGCCGAGGCCATAGGCATCCATGCTATTTTCGGTGCCTTTCTCGCGGGGATTGCAATTGGTGATTCTCCCCGTCTCAAGGAACATACCCGGGAAATAATCGATGAATTTATCAATAATATTTTTGCCCCCCTCTTCTTTGTGGCCATTGGCCTCAGAATCGACTTTATCGGCGACTTCAACTTCCTTTTATCACTTTTATTTATTGTAATTGTTTTTACCGGAAAACTCGGGGGCAGCCTGGCAGCAGGATACTTCAGCAAAATGAAAATACGCGAGTCATTCGCTATCGGGTCAGGGATGAGCGCAAGCGGCGCTATGGGTATCATCCTGGGACTCTTTGCCCTGCAGTTCCACCTCATCTCAGGAGAGACCTATGTCTCTATTGTGGTAACTGCTGTAGTCACATCAATGTTCAGCGGGCCCATGATTAAATTCTTTTTAAAGTCGAAGGAAGTTCTCCGCTGCATCGACCTGGTAGACAGCAAGCTGTTCATCTCAAGTCTCAAGGGAGCTACGGCTGAGCAGGCCATCATGGAACTTTCAAAAGCAGTGGAAGAAAAAACGGGCATCAGCCAGGACACCATAACCCGGATAGCTATGGAACGCGAAGCCATGATGAGCACCGGCCTCGGCAACCTGATTGCGGTTCCCCATGCCCGTTTATTCAACCTGAAGGGCCCTGTCATCGCAATCGGAATATCTAAAAAGGGAATTGACTTCAATGCTCCCGATGGTAAACCAGCCCATATAATATTTTTGATTTTATCCCGGTTTGATGATCAGAATTCACAGATACAGATACTCTCAGATATCTCAAATATATTTATAACACCAGCAGTAGTTGACGAAGCAATCGCGGCAAAGAGCTATACAGATTTCATTTCTGTGGTAAAAACAGCATCCCATACCGCGTCAGAATAAAGGAGCGTGCATGAACCTTTCGGATATTATCATACATGATTCAGACAGGCTTTTTTTTGTCGATTCCGAATGTTTTATAATCTTTACCGGAGAAGGGGTCCTCGACGATAAGCCCTTCATTAGAATCGGAACATGGCCTGAAATGCCCGCCGACCTGATTCCCTTTATAGAAAATATAATCGTTCCCGATGGAATGATCGGCAACCCGGCCTTTGAACAGTTTAATATCGATGTGCGGGATTTAGAAAACAATCGGTATATTGGCAGCGAGCATATACTGCAGCGTTTTCTTAATTACCAGAAGGTTTTCGGCCTCGACCTGACCAACGCCCTTGTGGTCAACATCGAAAAAGATATACCTGAGCTATCGAGTGAAAAAACAGTTTCTGAAAAAAACCAGTTTATCGGTGTTTTCTACCGCAATGGAAATTTCAAAACGGTCCATGGCGCACGGGAAATATTTGACCTCGACAATGCCCGTGTGATGACACGTCCCCTGGCGGGCATTCATGATATGGTTGCCGACAGCTCCCGATCTACGGGAAAATATAACAGTCCCGGAATGGTTATCATAGAGAACAATCCCCTCTTCTGCAATGACGGTTCATTTACCTCGTATCTTTTTCCCGGTTCTTACCTCTCTGCATTTTCAAGGCTTCTTCTTTCACCTGAAAAAATTAAGGCGGTAATTCATCCATCAGGCAATTATATGAACCTGACCCGTTTCATGAAATGGAAACATCAGAAAACCGGACAGCTGACCATCTTCAGTGATAACTCCCAGGAAACTTCCCTGTTAAAGGCTCTCTTTCGCAACTGCACCCTGAGCCAGCGGCCCTTTGAAGGGATGCACTATGAAACCGGTGACGGCGTTACCTGTTTGCAGTATCGGGAATCCTATAATATACGGGTTGATTACAAAAAGGAAAATATCAGTATTGCCTTTATCAAGGGCGCAACAGGAATTAGTGATATTCTCAAAGATGACCTTGACGCGATCATGATTGAATACAGCGTTTACGAAGAATCGGTGCTTCTCTTTAAATCAACAACTGTTCCGATCATTCTGATAAATGACACCTTCAATAACATTTCACACCGTCTCAACGACACATTCCTCATTGCCCGGCAGGAGACTCCTTATCGTTTTTTGAAAGCAGAAACACCAGACACTCTCTTTTCACTCTCGGGTCTCCCTGACGAAGCACTCAGCTGTTTCAAAGCGAACAACCCTGATGAACTGAAAAATTTCTTCAGAGGCCTTATGGCCCTTGAAAAACGAAACCGCGAAGAAAACATATTTCTTTACAATGGCTACAATCTTCTACGGAGTCTCTCTGACACGGCAGAAGACCGAAATGTTTTCACCGCCTACCGGTCACTGCTCCAGGAACTCCGAAGAGACCTTCCGGGAAATTTTGACTTTCCCCATCAGATGGCTCTCTGTTTTTACAACCGGGGTATTTATTCATTTATAGAAGCTCTCGAAGACAGCCCCCCTCTCTCCCTGATGGATGAACTGAGGGAAAAAGATGAAAACAGCATTTCAACCCTAATCATTGAGCCAGGTCAAAAAGCCTCACTTGAGAAAATTGCCCATGACCGCCGGCGGCTTCGTCTACTGCTGCAGCTCCTCCTTGAAGAGAAGAAATCCCATGGCCTTTTCAATGAAGGCGAAATAAACCGTCTTGAAGAGGCTATTGCAATTCGCAAGAACTACTACAACCACGATATTCCTGAAACCGAAAGCGCCTATGAAGGGACTCAAAGCCGCACCATGATCTCATCATTTCTACTAGGGGGGAGGAAGAAAAATTCCCCTTTCTCTGATACCGCGTCAAGTGAGACTGACAACAACTCAGAAGCGCCGGCTGCAGACTCTGCTGACGGCTCCGAGACTCATGCCGTCAGCAGATTAACTCGGAAAGCGACCCCTCATGGCGGAAAGGCCTCTTTCATAAAAAGCAAAGCAGGAATTACCCTCTTTTCATTTATAATCCTCATTGCGGCTCTTCTCTTTTTCTTTTCGATACGGGGGAACTACTTGGCTGATGATATCAATAACAGTAAAAAACTTTCAGCGGACAAAAATGAAAAAATTACCCGCAGCACCGACATTCTTTCCCGTGATCAAAAAAAACAGTATGATAATCTTCCGGCTGATTTCAAATCAAATATTTCTGATACCGACATATACCGGTATGCCAACAAGGTAGCCATTAAAAACGGTTACTCTCCATTAAAATTCAAAGAGGCAAAAATCAACAATCCGCACTGGATTTTTCCAAAAAATCAGTTTATACTTCTCGACGAACAAAAAATAACCGTTACAGAAGGAGATACCCTCTGGGGAATCGCAAAAAGAAAATTGATAGAAATGGATCTTAAATTTCATGACATTATAAAAAAAGCAGAAAATATGGACGGGGCTGCAAAAAGAAAATCTTTTGATGAAGCAAAAAAATATTCCTTCTCATTAAAGCATCACTCAATTCTGAAAGAATCAGAGGGCAATGGCCGGGGAAATGAATAAAGACCGAAACCACTACTACATTGAACCTGTTGAGATTGAGGTGTACCTGAAAAAAATAGGCAAGGTACGTACAATCATCAGGGACCTGTATATTGAGCTCATTGAGCCCGATCCGGTTGGTAAAAAAAGCCGGGAGGTATTTGAATACTTTAAAAAAGAAAATGAGCCGATAGACCTGATGGAAGTTCAAAACCAGTTTCCCGAGCTTATCAAATACATTTACGAATCTTATTACAAAAACATGGATATCTTTGAGAAACTCAGTATGCACTACAAAATGGGACTCAAGGGATCTACAGACGCATGGAGAAATGCCCTCTATTTTACCGAACTGCTGCTTAAATATGAACCGACTGTTGCTTCCAGCCAGTACATTGGAGAGTTTCAGACCTTCAACCTGAATATGTGCATCATCAAACTGAACGAACTGAATGAAAAATTCCTCCTCGAAGATGATACTGTTTCGTACCTGATTAAACGAAGAAACCTTGCTTATACAGACAAGCCTCCAGACCGTGAATTTGAAAAGCTCGTTGAATTATGGGAATACAATATCAAAGAAAAATCTTACTAAATAAAAAAGGGCCGCCTCATTATCCGAGACGGCCCTTTTTCTATTATCTGCAGTATTTACCTTACCGATAGGTGTCCCGCAGTTTATTTCTCACTGATGCAATTTCACCGCCATCGAGGCCGACAAAAATACTGTTTCCTGAAATACTGGCAGAGGTCTTAATTTCTCTTCTAAAGGCATGCCGCCACTGCAGTTTTCCAGAATTTCCTTCAACGGCATAAACATTTTTTCCACTGGTGACAATTACCAGGTTGCCGGCTGCTGCGGGTTTAGATTTCACTTTATTCCCGGTGCTGTACTTCCATAAAACCTTACCGGATACACTATTAATTGAATAGAGACTACCGTCATTAGATCCGATAAAAACTCTATTTCCCTTTACCAGGGGAGTTGAAAAAATCGAATCACCGGTTTTCACCCTCCATTTCATTTTTCCCGTGGCTGTATTAACCGCAAAGAAGGAACCACTGTAGCAGCCCGCATAAAGGGTATTCCCTTTAACAACAGGTGCAGAGGAAACTATTCTGCTGTCAGTCTTGAAGGTCCACTTAATACTGCCGTCTTTTGTCTTCAGAGCATAGATATTCTGGTCTTCTGCTCCCACATAGACAGTGCCCTTGCTGACTGCAGGTGATGAGTATATACCATTCTCAATATCCATATGCCAGGTTTCCTTTCCAGCCAGAGTAAAGGAGTAAACTCTGCCGAAGCTTGTGGCCACGTAAAGGTTGTTTCCCACGACAACCGGTTTCGCTCCAAAGAGCAGAGATCCGTGAATTTTCTTCTTCCAGACTATTTGTCCACTGCCGGTCTTAAGGGAGTAAAAATCTCCATTGCTTGTTGCAATGTAAATCCTGTTTCCATACACAAGGGGCGTTGCTTCTATTCTTCTCTTCAGGTCAGCTTTCCAGATACGTCTTCCATTTTTATTGACCATGATGAGATTCCCGTCATTAGTTGCAATAATCAGGTAATTTTTATAAACTATTGGTTTTACCGATATTGTTTTACCAAGTTTCTGCTGCCACTTAACACGGCCTTTTCTCGCCTTGCCGACCATCGCGGCAGTAACCTGTTTCGTCTCACCCTCTCTGAGAGTGATGCTGGTGATATAGGCATCAAAACCGGCAGCCTTAACCATAACATTCAGATCTTCTCCAGCCTGTGAAGTGTATGCCGCCCTGCCCGTACCGATGTATTTATTGTTCACATAAATTTTTCCATGTGGTACCGGAGAGACAATAACAAGCCTGGTTGCCTTTTTCATGACCGCCCTGACATCACGGGTCTCTCCTTTCTTTACCTCAACTTCGGTAACAAAGGGGGTATAGCCCCGAGCAGCAATTTTTATGGTAATCTTTTCACCGGCATCCGGTTCGAGAAGCGCCGTATCATACCCGATAAAACGTCGGTTCACATATATTGCGCTGCCCTTAACGGGGCTGGAAATTTTAAGGGAGGTTATATCTTCCTTTTTTTCAACCTTTACCAGCTTTTCGGTTTTCGCCTTTGTTATTTCCTTATCAAACTTTTTAACATCCTCAACATCCTTCTTTTCTATAGTTCTCTGTTTAGTTATTTCTGCTGTCTTTCTTTCATTTTTCTTCTTCATTATCGAGAGAGTTGACAAGACATTTTTAATTTTCTTTTCCTGCTTAACAACAGGTTCACGTTTTTCAACCTTCAGCTCGGTTTTAGCGTCTTCAATTTTTATTTTATCTTCTTTCAGCTGGTCTTTTTCTTCCTTTACTTCTTCAATTTCGTTTTTAATTACTTCAACATGTTCGGTAACGGTTTCTGAAATTACCCTGTTCTCTTCTTCTGCCTTTTTATTATCGATAAAGGCTGATTCATTGGCATCAACAACGATGGTCTCTTCTTCTACCTTTTCTTTCAGGCTCATCAGGGCTTCTGATTTTTCAAGAACCTCTTTGTCAATATTTTCAAGAACCGGAACACGGCGTTTCAGCTCAACCTTTCCAGCAACAACGGCAATCTTTAGCTTTACCCCGGGATTTTGTTCCACAATAAACTTCGTCCCTCTTACAGCAGCAATAGCGGTCGGGGTTTTAATCCGAAAGCTGTCTCCCTTAAGAAGTTTCTTCGGGTTCAAAACACTTTTTCCAACCTTCAGCTCAAGAAGGTTTTCCTCAACACCACTGACGTCCTTTAAAATCTTTTCCAAAATCAGGTGCGATTTCTCTTTAACAGAGACAAATGAATCTTTCCCGATTACCACATTGCACTGAGACTTGCTGCCGGTTTTAATCTCGGCTCCCTGGGAAATTTTCATCTGGTTTTGCGCGGTCACCCACGAAGACTGTGTCTTTACTGTCACATCTCCAATGGCAAAAATAACCCGGGCTTCATTTATTTTCCCGGTACTATCCCCTGCCCCGTTATTTTTACACTGTGTAACAGTGAAGAGCAGAATTGTTATAAGAGTAAGGGCTTTCGTGTATCTTTTCATCAGAGATCCTCCCCATGGTAGATGCGCTGTCTCTCAGGACATGGTTTGTGATGCTGGATTATGGCTGCTTACAGAGCAGAGTATATACCAGCTTTAAATATACTTCAATTTTTTTTAAAGTCAAATCAAGCCCACCCGTACGGGCTTTTGCCTCAAAAGAAAATCTCCTCTTATCAATATAAAAGCAGGGAGATTTCTTCTACAATAAGTATACTCTCAAATTGCAGGAAAAAGGTAAATATTTTAAGGATTATGTCAGAAAATTGTCGAAATATTAATTAAATAATTTTACTGAAAAATCCAGTAGAGAATATCGAGGCCAAATACCGTGATAACAAAAAGTGAAATAAAAAGTATTATTCCCCAGTGGTGCCTGATAACTACTTTCGGTAAAAAAAGAATGATTCGCTGCAGCTGATTCACTATTTCTCACCGCCCCGTATCAGCTGAACAACCTTTTTTTCGCTGCCCCGTAGAATAACCAGGGTCGCAACGGTACCGCGCTTCCCAAGAAGTATATTTTTATAGACATGCCCGTGGGTCAGCCCCTTTAACACAATCCCGTCAATCTGAATTATTACATCATCCCCCTGAAGACCCGCCCTGTGAGCAGGGGTATTTTCAAATACTTCATGAATAACAAAAGGAATTTCATCGCTCACCCGCTCATCTCCGGTAGGAACCACGATTCCGATCTGGGGCTTCTTTTCGGTTTTGCACCCCGGTGATGTCAGGGCAAAAATGACTGAGAGCAGGACAGCTGAGGTTTTTAGATTATATTTCATCTCTTTCTCCACGGAGAGGTAATTATTTCCGTTAATAATTACCTCTTCATGGAGAAATATTCAAGGACTTTTTAAAAATATGGCAAAGGAAGTTAAGGCCTGTTATTTATCCTTACTGGTTGCGTCATCAGGTTTCTTCTTATCCCCATCTGTGGGTTTAATCTTCTCTTTGCCAGTGGTCCCATCTTCTTCACGGTGATCATTCATATCATCTTCGACCTTAAGGCGGTCGAGAAAAGTCTCAAGAGCTGATTCTTTACTGAGACGCTGATAATTATCGAGAAGATGTACCTTCATTTTTTCAAAATCGAGAGAAGGAGCAAGGGTTCCCGCTTTGTCTGCCTTCAGCACTTCAAAAGTAGCATCTATCAGTTTATAGTTGAAATCACCAACGTACTTTCGTATCAGGTCTTCTGCCCGGTCAAACTCATGGTTTATCAGAAACCGTGCTGTCCGGGATTCCTGCCTGAACCTGACGCGCTTCATAACCTTTTTCTCAAAAGCCTGCTTTTTCCCACTGCTCTTTTCTCTATCCTCATTTTCTTCAAAAGTCAGATCAAGCTCTTTGATAAAGGGTTCCCCTTCTTTACCGAGAAAACGGTTAAAAAACTTAAGCCCCTTTTCAGACTCTTTCTTTAAAAGATTATTATATATTTTCATTTTTACTTCTGGTTTTCTGCTTTCAAACAGGGCAAGAAATCCATAGCGTTTAGCCCTGCGGGCCATTTTAATACCCTCTTCGTATTTAAATATTTTATAGGAAAAAAGCTTTGGATTCGAAGCTTCCCCTATTGTATAGAAGGTCATTGACACGGTACGGTCACGATAGCCCAGGGTCAGATAGAGCCGTGCCCGGGCATTTTTAGACTTAATGATACCAGGTGCTATTTTATCGAGAATATTTTTTGAATCCTCAAGGTAAAGATCCTTAAGAACAGTCTCATAGAGCTTCAACATTTTCCCCTGGGACTCGTAGACCTTCTTGTAGGTCCGTTTGTAGTCAGATTGAAGATATGCTATATCTCCATTAAAATGGACACGGTACACATCCTCAAATTCCGAATATTTCTGAGAGGCAAAATTCGAAATACAGACATTTAAAAATTCTATATATCCTTTATTTTCCCCGAGAATTCGCTCAGAAGTAGCCTGATCGGTAAAGGCATGGAGCATGCCTGTTGGAGATGTCAGGATCAAAATTGCGGCAATCAGACTGAGAAAAGCTCTACTGTTTTTCATGGATAAAATACCTTTTTTTAATATAATATCAGTTATAATTATTATCGTAAAAACCATGAAGGGAAAAAATACATTTTTCTCTTCCTTTTTGATATTATTTGTAATGTAACTGTTTATTTCAGTCAACACTATTAATCTTGCCGAAAAAACGCTGCAGAAGACCTTTATGTAATGAAATAACAGGTAAAATTCCTTTTGAAATTACAATTTTTAACACCAAATTACCATGAAATATTTGTATTGACATTAAATATCCGAAAGATTAAGATTACAGGCTGTATATGTCTTTATTTCTGCATATATAAATTTAACCGAGGATCCGGCATAAATACCTGATATGAGTTCCGACTTCAACACAATTACTGACAGCAATATAATGATCGTTAAGGCACGGTTTAAGTCCAGCGCTATGAACCTCTATGGGCAGGTCTTACTGGTCTTTAATAATAATGGCGAGATGGAAAATTTCAACCTTGCGGTGTCGACCTATTCAGATGCCTATGACCTGGAACTCCATACAAGCTGGGAAAAATACGAAGAATTCATTGCAGACCTGAAGTGGAAAGGTCACTTTAATAACAGCATGACCACATCCCTGATGAACCAGTTCAAGGAACTCAATACAGACATTAACCTGGTCAAACGTTTCTACGAAAGTGTATACAACTACGACTATGATAATCTTGACATTACTCTCTATGACATAATAAACCGTGTTGTGCATGAAAAGAATCTAATTCTCGAATCAGTAATTCAGGAGGTCACACCTGCTGAATTCGCCGATATAAAAAATCAGCGCAATAAACCTGTAGGAGAGGATGATTCCCCTGACCGCGACACGTCGAACCAGTACGGTCTAGGAACCGGTGCGGTCATCTTAGCAGTCAAGCCCCTCCTTGCGCCGGTAAAAGGGAAACCGATTTATGAACTCAGATTGAGCGACCACCTGATGATTAAAGTAACGCCAAATTCCGACCTGCAGAATCATTATATAGACCAGCTCCAACTGAAAGAAGACAACCAGATACGCCCCATACCGGGAGAGGTTATCGACATAAAAGCGGGAACCGGGAAAAATGATCCCATTGAAATTCTTGTTCGTATCACCTCTAACATTTATGGAAAAATCATCGAAAACGAGAAACAGGTAAAACTCAGAATGTACAATCCCACGGTTGACGGTGTCTCCCTGCAGGGTGACACAAAAAAAGGCAAACCGAAGGCCCCTGGTGCAGCGGCACCCGGCGATATGCCGATAGGCCTCTCAAAGGGTACGGTTATAATGCTTTTGCTCTTCATTTTTATCCTTATAATGTTTACTGTTTTAATTTTTCTAAGCTGGTAGACATCTTTCACCCGCAAGCCCCGACAGGAGAAACAAAAAGCATGAAACAGGACAATGAATATATTCTGAAACTGGCCCATGACAATAATGTAAAATTTATTCGCCTCTGGTTCACCGATATTCTCGGTTTTCTAAAAAGTTTTGCCATTACAATCGACGAGCTTGAAGATGCCCTGGAACAGGGAGTCCGCTTTGACGGCTCCACCCTCCAGGGATTTATCAGAACCGATGAGCAGGAAATGATCGCCCGGCCTGACGCATCGACCTTTGCATTACTCCCCTGGAGACCAAAGGAAGATTCAGTTGCCCGGGTTTTCTGTGACATCTATACTGTAGACAATCAGCCCTTCGAAGGGGATTCCCGATACATCCTTAAAAAAATGCTGAAAAAAGCCTCAGATTCGGGTTATACATTTTACACGGGTCCTGAAATTGAATTCTTCTTCTTTAAAAACTCAGACTCCCCTGAAATCCTTGACAAGGGAGGCTACTTTGACCTTACCCCCCTTGACATAGCCGCAGATTACCGCCGGCAGGTAGTCCTGACCCTTGAAGATATGGGTATCCCGGTCATCTCTTCTCACCACGAAGGAAGTCACAGCCAGCATGAAATAGACCTTCGCCATGGAGATGCCCTCAGTACCGCCGACAACATCATGACCTTCAAACTGATCACCAAGGAAATTGGGCTTCTCAATGACATATACGGTTCATTCATGCCAAAGCCCCTGGCCAGCCAGAACGGTTCCGGCCTGCACATACACCAGTCACTGTTCAAAGAAGATGAAAACATTTTCTTCGATGCTAAAGCCGAAAATCATCTTTCAGATACAGGCCGGTACTTCATTGCCGGACTCCTGCGCCACAGCAGAGAATTCTTTGCTATTACAAACCAGTGGATAAATTCATACAAACGTCTGGTTCATGGATACGAATCACCGACTCATGCTACCTGGGGTATCACCAACCAGGAGGCAATGGTGCGCATCCCGAACTGTTCTCCCGACAAACCGAGCTCCATGCGCGCTGAACTGAGAAATCCTGACCCGGCCTGCAATCCCTACCTTTCCTTTGCCGCAATGCTGGCAGCGGGTCTCAAGGGCATCGAGGAAAAATACACTCTCCCCGAGTCTCTTGACAAGGCATCAGATAAAGAAGCCTGCGACAGACTTCCTGTACAGCTCCAGGAAGCGATAGGCTACTTTGAAAACAGTGAATTAATGAAGGAAGTTCTCGGAGAAGCGGTTCACAAACGCTTTATCGAAAATAAAATTTTTGAACTTGATAAGTACAACAGCTATATTACAGATTATGAAATAAATGAATATCTTCCTATTCTGTAGCAGGTCGGTTTTGCGATGAAAGATAAAGCAGTAATACTCATCGGCTGCGGGCGAATAGGATTTCTTCTCGAAGACGATCCCCTGAGAAACAAACCCTGCACCCACGCGGGAGGAGCTGCAGCTGCAGGGATTAAAATTACCCATGCCGTCGACATAGATACTTCCCGCCTTGATCTTTTTTGCACTCGCTATGAGATTCCTCCGGACAACTGCTGCACCGATTACAAAGAGCTTTTTAAAAAAGTATCTCCCGACATTGTAATTGTCGCCACATGGACAGCCTCTCATACAGACATCGGGATTGCGGCTCTTAAAGCGGGAGCAGATATTGTTGTTCTTGAAAAACCCGTTGCACCGTCCCTTTCCGAGGCACGCAGGCTTCTTGATACTGCACGTCAGACCGGGGGCACGCTGATTATTAACCATGAACGGAGATATGATCCCCGCTACCAAAAGGTTCTCACCCTTCTAGAAAAAGAAAAAATTGGAAAGCTGAAAACCATACACGCGTCGATACTGACCGGTCCCTACCGGGGCCCTTCTGACATTTCCGAAGGAGGGGGCCCCCTGCTGCATGACGGTACTCATCTTGTTGATATAATCAGTTTTTTTGGGGGGAAGATTACAGAAGTCTCAGGTGACTTCCAGCGAGACAACAGGTCATCCGGCTATGAAGATCGTGCAACGGCGTGGCTCAAGACCGAACAGGGAGTAGATGTTTTTCTTGAAGCCGGTGGAAGCCGAAAATATTTTCACTTTGAATTAACCCTCTCGGGAACAGAAGGCAAAATTATAATAGGCAACGGATACCAGTCCCTCTACCTCACCGACGCTTCCCGTTACTACCGGGGATTTCAGGATTTGAGGGAAGTTGACTTCCCTACCATCCCGAAGGGGAACTGCTTCACCACCCTCTACCGTGAAGTAAAAACACTCATGAAAGACAGAAACAGGGCAGTATCTTCTTCAGGAGAAAAGGGTTATGACGCCCTGGAGGCGATACACGGCATTTATCTTTCTTCCTCTAAACAGGGAATAAAGATAAAACTGCCCCTTAAAGGTAAAAGGATAAATCTGGAAAAAATATTCGACATTGAAGAATGATATACTATCAGGAATTGCTCATTACACTCTATCTAATTACCCACTTTTTAGAGCCTAATATTACTGATAAAATATACAGCCTCAGCAAAGAATTGCTTGAACCATTTCAACTAATGATATAAAATAGATCTGTATTTTTGAAAACAGGTGCTTCCACCGGTTTTCTGGCGAAAAAATAATATGAAAAATGAGACTATGGATATACACCTGACCTTATCAAAGAAAAAAAGATGCCTTATTAAACTTGATGGGAAATTCAACATCGAATCTGTGCCGATGTTTGAAGAAAAAATGGAAGAAACTTTCGAAAATGAGATCAGTGCAATTATCTTTGATTTTAAAGAACTTAAACTGATTGATTCTTCAGGAATTGGATCATTAATAAAGGCTCTCAATACGGCAAAGAACAGGGATATCCTGTTTTACATGTTCAACGTATCTGATGAAATAAATAATATATTTATTGTATCTTACCTTGATAAGTTCTTTAAAATAAAAACCCAAGCCGAACTCAAACAGCTCTATCCTGAACTTGTCTTATGATACAAACCCTTCTTCTGAAAGTTTTTCCATCAGTTCTTTGTCCCCGGAATCTTTTTTGTTTTCACCTCCAAGCATCTTTTCCACATATTTTGCCAGTATGTCGACTTCTATGTTTACGAAAGCTCCTTCCTGCCATTTTTCGATAATGGTATTCTCTATTGTTTCCGGGATCAGGTAGAGTGTAAACATATTGTCAAGGGCTTCGACAACGGTCAGAGAAATCCCGTCAACAGTAACAGACCCTTTGCTGACAATATATCTCATAATATCTGCTTCGGCTCCCACAGATACCTCAACACCGGAAGAATCCCTTTTAATATGTTTAATTTTCCCCGCACCGTCAACATGCCCCTGTACGATGTGTCCGCCGAACCGGGAGGCGGGGGTCATGGCCCGTTCAAGATTTATCGGGCTGCCCTTTTTCAATTTTCCGAGTGTAGTAATGTTCAGGGTCACCTTTGATACAAAGACAGAAAAGCTTTCCTTTGTTACTGCAGTAACGGTCTGACAAGCGCCATTGACAGCAATAGAATCACCGGTAGCGGTTCCCTCAAGAACCCTTTCAGCCTGTATTACAAGAATACGGCCATCTCCATTTTCAAGTACACCATTCACTGTGCCGACTTCTTCGATTAATCCTGTAAACACGTCATGCCTCACATCATTTCAAAATTATACTTTTCCCGATACCCGTTGGTTACCATATCGGGACCTGCCATCACCATTGTAATATCATTTAGAAGAAGAGCTTCTTTCATAAATTCTTTTTTCTCTCCCTCAACAGGACTTTTCCCGCTGCCGATAATCTTCGGAGCCGTTACATAGAGGAACTGGTCGATTTCACCGGCATCAAAAAATGACCCCGCAAGCAGACTTCCCCCTTCAAGCATGGCGTACATGATACCATAGTCCGCAAGAGCCTCAAGAAGATCATGTATAAATTCTCTCCCGTCAGTTGAGGAGAGAATACACAGTTTATCTTTTTTCAGTTTTTTTTCAAGTGAAGCATCCTTCTCAAAAAGCGCTTTGACTTTTTCTTCCTTTTCAAAAATAAGATAATTACCGTCACTGAAAAATTTCTTTTCTAAATCTATCTCCTCGGGGAGTCCGACAAGAACCCTCAGTGGCTGATCCGCGTTGGGATCTTCATTTTCCATAAGCCGGCGAAAGAAATAATTATCCCGCCCAAGGGTTTTCGCCCCATCATCGTGAAGCCTCTGGTGGATAGAAGGATCAAAATCATCAAGCCGTACCGTCAACGCCGGGTCATCCATAAGGCAGGTATTTTTTCCGACAATTACCGCGTCAACTTTCTGCCGCAGCTTATGAGCCAGCAACCGGCTGAAGGGCGATGAGATCCACCGCGAATCTCCCGAGGGAGTAGCGATTCTTCCATCCATAGTTGCCGCGCATTTATGAACAATATAAGGCTTATGCCTGAGAATCAGTTTCTTGAAAGGACGAATCAGGTCTGCTGCGGCATCAGCATACTGGTGCATCATCTCAACTTTCACACCCGAGGCAATAAGTTTCTGTACACCCTTTCCCGCCACAAGGGGATTCGGGTCAAGTATCGGCATATGCACGACCCGGATACCCGATTCGATAATCGCATCAGCACAGGGGGGCGTCTTGCCGAAATGACTGCAGGGCTCAAGGGACACAAATATTTCCGCCCCCTTTAATACAGGTCCCTTCTGTCCGCCAAAAATATCACGGGCCTTTTTAAGAGCAACGACTTCGGCATGATCTGAACCTGCTTCACAGGTCCCTCCCCGGGCTACAACCTTCTGATCTTTGACAATGACCGCCCCAACAGAGGGATTCGGCGATGTTGACCCGATCTTTGAAAAGGCAATTTCGAGGGCTTTTTCCATAAAGGGAGATTTATTCATATTTTCCTGCCCCGAATCTATTATAAATACGCTGTTGGTCCCGATACATTTCAAGCTCCCTGGTGGCAAGCCGGCTGATACGGCTGCGCAGAAGCCCGTTATGGCGATCAGCCAGCCGATACCCACCGACAATACTTCCGGTATAGAAAAAAGTTGCCACAGCCCCTAAAAATATTCCTGCAGAAGGTGTATTATAGCGAAAGCCGAGCCAACTCAGGGTCGCGCAGAGTGATACTGCAATAAAAGAGACTATTCCCGTACCGGTTTCTCCACCATAGACGTACCCCATGCCAGGCACAAGGCCCAGGGCCGCGCCGAGAAAGGGAGATTTCATTGATTCGAAAAGTGCAGTCCCTTCACTCTTGAGCTTTGGATAACCGTTGAGACTGCCGGCTTCTACCAGCTTATAGAATTCTTCTTCTGCTCCAGTGGCGCCTTTCATCACAGACAGAAACAACTTCCTTTTATCAAAAAAAACATTCAGTTCTTTATCTTTAACGCTGCTCCACTGTAAAATTCCCTCTTCTGCTTTTTTATAGTCGCCCCTCATCAGGTAGCTGTCAACATAAAGAATGCCCGAGGCAGGAGCAGGCTTCACGCCGTAGTTAAGGTGAACCGAGGGAACTGCCTTAAACTGACCTCCCCTGAAAAGAAGGAATTCTTCGGTAATAACAAATGACTGAAGTGAAAAAGTATCCGGGTGATAGGAATAGAGGCGCCGCAGTTCATGAGCCGCACGATAGTATTCTTTTTTAGCAACAAGGCGGGAGAAAAATCCTGTTAGATTTTTTTTGCTGTAGTATTCCGACAGGGGGACTGCATTTTCAGCACTCCCCTGCCCGATGAAAACAAAAAGGACAAGGAGTGCTGTAGCAGCTGATTTTTTCACGGCCTGAAAATTACTTACTGAATCTTTTTTCCCAGGACACAAGAATCGGTGAGGCAATGTAGAGTGATGAATAGGTACCGACAAAGATACCAAACAACAGTACCATGGCAAACTCATTGAGTCCCGCACCGCCTAACAGGTAAAGGGCCAGTACGGCAAACAGGGTTGTCAATGATGTCAGCAGTGTTCTGTTTATTGACTGGCTGATACCCTTATTTATTGTATCAAGAAAAGTCATCTTTGATTTGACCTGAACATTCTCTCGAATCCGGTCAAAGATAACAATCGTATCATTGACAGAATAACCAAAAATCGTCAAGAGAGCGGCCACAACCGGGACATTCATCTCGACTCCGGTAAACCCGATAAAACCAACGGAGAGAGCTATGTCATGTACTATTGCAGCCATTGTGCCGACTGAATATTTAAACTCAAAACGGAATGAGAGATAGATTGTCATGAGAATCATTGCCACCAGAAAAAGCTTAATAGCGTCTTTTTTCAATATATCCCCAATGGCAGGACCGACATTTTCTTCACTTAAAAATTCAATGTCAGAAAAAGCAGTACTGAGGATTTTTTTTACATCTTCGAGACTATTCTCAGAACCTTTATCCCCTTCCTTGAGCTTTGTAGAAATGATATACTCATTTAAACTATCTTCACCAATCTGCTGAACCAGGGGCTTATACTTCACCAGTGCGTTTCTGATATCTTTTTCTTTTACGCTCTTTTCGAACTTGGCGATAATTTTCACACCACCGACAAAATCGATCCCGAAGTTAAAACCGCCCTGTGCAATAGTGCCTGAAGTAAAAACAATAAAAAGCAGAACAGACACCCCAAGAGCTATATATCTGAATTTTAGAAAATTTATTACCCGTTTCAAAATGAGTCTCCTTATATATGCAGTTTCTTAATTCTTTTATTAAGAGAGATGATCTCATAAACAAATCGTGTTACATAAAGGGCGACGAACATACTCGAAAGGATACCGATAAAAAGTATAACCGCGAATCCCTTAATAGGACCTGTTCCGAACTGAGACAGAATAAAGGCGGCAATCAACGTTGTCAGGTTGGCGTCAAAAATTGTCCAGAAGGCTTTATCAAAACCGTAAACAATTGCCATCCTGACCGACTTACCGCTTGCAATTTCCTCTTTGATACGCTCAAATATAATTACATTCGCGTCCACAGCCATACCGACTGTCAGAATAAAACCGGCGATACCCGGCAGAGTCAGGGTAAAACCGAGAAGAGACAGAAGGGCGAGCATAAAGGTCATATTCAAAATAAGCCCGAGATTGGCAATAATGCCTCCGGCTTTATAGTAGAGAAGCATAAAAACCATTATGCCTGCAAGACCGATTAATATTGCATTCACACCGGACTTAATGGAGTCTTCTCCGAGAGACGGTCCGACGGTCCGTTCTTCAATTATTTTAAGCTCAACCGGCAGAGCACCCTCTTTGATAATACGTGCCAGGGTAAGGGCTTCTCCGTGAGTAAAACCGCCGCTGATCTGGCCACTACCGGTGGTAATCTGGTCGTTAATATTCGGTGCGTTTCGTACTTTTTCATCAAGAATAATAGCAAGACGTTTTTTCTTGTTTTCCGGACGGGTAACCCGGGCAAACTTTGTCGCCCCTTCCGCAGTTGTTTTAAATGAAACAACTATCTGCCCGTATTCATCACGGTCAACCGTCGCTTCTTTAATGTCTGTACCTTCAACAGCAATTTCATCAAGGGCCATCGGGTTGCGGGGAGTAATCTTTTTGGTATCCCTGTCCCGCTCAAAAAAGAAAAGAAGTTTGAGTTTTGCAGGAAGTTTTATCTCTTCGGCAATTTTCTTCAGCAACTCATCCTGAAGCTCTGCTGAGGCGGGAAGCTTTTTGTCTTTATAATTTTCAGCCATCCAACTCATTGCAAGGCCGGTATACTTGTCATCCACAAGACGGTATTCCAGCTGCCCGGTATCACCAAGAGCCTTTTTGACCGCCTTCGGATCTTTTACTCCCGGAAGCTGAATTTCAATAGCTTCGGTGCCGCTCGGCCTGATGGAAGGTTCGGATACACCAAATTTATCAACCCGGTTTCTCAGTAGCTCGAGAGCCTGCTGGGTAATTTCAGTTTTATCTTTTTCCGTCAGCTTACGCTTCAGTTTTTCTTCAATTCCTGAAAAGTTAGCCCGGAGAACAAGGTGCATACCACCCTGAAGGTCAAGACCAAGGTTTATCTTTTTGGCGAGAAGTTTTTCTTCTACCCAGTGTTTCAGCAGTTTTGCATCAATGACGCCGGGAATAATCTTCACACCATTTACAATCGCATCATTAAGGCCCCTGCCGGTTACAAGCAGGCCTTTTTCAGCCTTTTCAACTGTATACTCTTCAGCGGGGAACCTGTCTGCTACTACTTTTTTCTGTTCTGTCGTTATATTGTCTCTGAAAGTTATTTCCATCCGCTTCTCACCAACCGTGGGGATGATAAGTATAGCTGAAACAGAAATAAGAAACAGTATCCATACTGCTTTATATAACATTCCTCGTGTCATCTTTTTTACCTGCCAGGAAAATTATTAATTATTTTGGGAAACTTCTGTGAACGCTTCTGCTACCGCGGGATCTGACGCGATAGAGGAGAAAAACAATAATCAGTAGGAGGGCAAGCCCGACTTTTGCAACCCAGTCGGAAGTTTCCCTTTTAAGACCGAGAAAACCCTTCTCTCCGGTATCTACCGTATTTTTCCCGCTTTCTTCGAGGTTTTCGTCAGGAATATGAACAAAATCTTCTTCTTCTCCCTTCTCTGCCTCTTCAATTACAATTTCAGGAATTCTTTTATACTTAAAACTTCCTTCTTTTATCGGTAAAAGCCTGCCATCGGATGCATTATCAACAGGTTTTGCTTCTACTTCCTTTTTAACAATCTTTGCCTTTTTCTGCGGAGGCTTTACTTTAACTACTGCCTTCTTTTCCGCAGGTTTTTCCTTTACGGCATGGACTGCAGGTGTTTCAGGAACCGCAGGTTTATCCGGAATAACTGTTTTCACAGCACCGGCCGGCTTTTCAGGGGTTGTTACCTGAGCGGCAAGCATAGTGCCGCAGAAGATAACAAGGATTAGTATAATTAGTTTATCAGACATCTGCACCACAATCAGGATACTTTTGTTTGAATAGAACTTTTAGCGAATTCTACCTTCGTACCATCAGCAATTTTCAGAATTACGATATTTTCGTCTTTTATTGATGAAACTGTTCCGTATATTCCGCCAACAGTTAAGACTTTATCACCCTTCTGCACAGCTTCAATCAACTGTTTTCTTTCTTTTTCACGTTTTTGCTGCGGCCGTATGAGGAGAAAGTAGAAAATGAGAATCATTAACGCGATAGGAGCAAGGCTCAGCCAGCCTCCCGCGCCTTCCGCCCCTTTCCCGCCGGGGCTCTGTCCCATAGCATGGGCAACTGTTAAAAGGTTAAGCAATGTAGGCCTCCAATAAAATAAAAAATCAGGGACAATATTCCGCAATTGCCGGAATAATGTCAACCTTTAAAATCTATGTCATTTTGCTGTTGAAAGCGTTTTCACATTAAAGGTGAGGATGCACATCCTCGCCTTTAATGTGAAATGATAACCGGTGTTCCAATTCGTATATATGCATCCATTTCGACTATATCATCATTCAGCATTCGGATGCAGCCGCTGGAAGCGGGATTTCCGATAGATTCCGGTTCGTTATTCCCATGGATGGCGATTCCGCTCCCTGCAGTGGCTTTTCTTCCTTTGTAATCGGGAACAAGACCCTTTTCTTTCAGTTTTTCAAACTCCCTGATATCTTTTGCCAGGGGATAGTCTATCCTGAAAAAGCGGGGACCATAGGCATTCTTCCCCAAATCGACACCGGGATGGCCGAAACGGTGGTGCCCATGAGATGCCTTAAAATGAACACTGTTCATTTGTTTCAGCTTACGGTAGGCGGGAGATTTTTTTCCCGCATCCATACTTAAAATTTCAGTAATATGGTACGTCCCTTCAGGGGTTCGGTTATCCCCTTCATACCTTTTCGCTCCCAGGTCACGATTTTTACCTAAAGCTATACGATATGTTTCAAGGACTCTCATGTTTCGATCAAATACTTCAAGAATAAAGGTTTTCTTGGTCACATAAATCAGGTAGGGACCCTTAAAGGTCTTGAAGGCGTCGGAGACAGCACTTTTCTTCGAATTAAAACAGCCGGGTGTGGCAGACAGAAAAACAAATATCAAGGCAGGGGCAAAAAATCCATTTATACGCTTCATCTTCCCTACCTCGATACCGGGGCAGAACGTTTTTGCCGTTTCAGGTAGATACGGATGACTTTTTCGGTAACATCATAGCCACGGGCCCCGTAAAGAAGACCATCACCGTAATTAAAAATAAAATCAGCCCCCGTTTCCCCTGCAACTTCTTTTAAGACAGAATTTATACTATTCATCACTTTTTCTTTTGCGGATTTTTTACTCTTACCGAGCCGTAAAATCTTTTTATTCAGTTCAGCACGGCGTGCGGCAAAAGCTTTCTTTGAAGATCCACCCGGCAGCATCTCTTCTATTTTTCGTCTCTCTCTCAGAAGCTTTTTTTCCTCGACAATGAGTTGTTTAATTGATGCATTGCGGGAGGCCGCAAAGCGGTACACTGCCTGTATATCACAGTACCGTATCACGTAACCGCTTTCCACCTTTTTCACACGGGGAGTGCAGGAGACCTGGAGAGCCAGGGCTAGAATAAGAAGAAAATAAACCCTGTAGCTCAGAACCCTCATCAATACCTCATGTCACCTATCTGAAACTGAAATGTCAGCCTATCGATATGTTTGAATCCGCCGTCGTATATCATTTTCTGCCCGAACCAGAAACGAAGGGGCATCATCGGTACCTGTATTCTGAAACCAAAACCGTAAGAATACTTAAAGTATGAGAGCCAGTTGGTCTTAAACATCTTGTTTATGGGAGCCAGCTCCCCTGCTGCTTCATCATCCTCAATAGCTTGTCGAAAAGAACTGCTTGTGTCAAATTTATTTACCCAGAAATCATCAGACCAGAGACTACCGGCGTCAAAGAACACAACAAACCAGAGCATCTGGGGGTGCACCGGCACTCTAAATTCAAAGCCGTAGAGAATCCGATGATAGAGTCCATTAGATGACCATGAATCGGGAAGATTATAATCATAGTAATCCCATCCCCTGACTGTCTCGGGTCCACCAAGGTAGAGACGGTCTTCAGATTCGACCCAGGCGTTTTTTGTGTTGTCCTGGTTAACCGAACCGAGGGGCCGGGTAAGAAACGTACCGCTCATCCTGAATTCAAAAACACAGGGATGACTTTTGAGAAATGGTATATGAAAGGGAGAATAATAGATTGCAAACTCAGGCTTAAACTTCACATAGTGATCATCACCGCCATAGATTGCCCCACCGGTAAGGCCAATCGAAAGCCCGGCGCGCCATCCCCTGGTTGGGTTCAGGTAATTATTCTTCGAATCCCTGTAAGCATAAAAAGTCTGGGTACGTTTCTGCTGCATTCCCTCTGCCGCGGCAATCATAATTTCATCTGTGGCACTACCTGAAGGATTCATATATGTTTTAAAGGCATGAGACCATGATGAACCGGCACTGTAGTAATACCAAAACCGGTACGTAAGCCCCAGGGAATAACCGATAGACTGTTTTTGGTACTCTGCGTTATCCCCTACAATAAAATATGAAGTTGTTTCCAGATTATACAGGTTATAAAATATTTGTGTATTTAAAGACAGGGGAAGATCAAAAAGCCAGCGTTCGGTAAAGGACAGGGTAATTGATGACTTCTGGGGACCGTATTCAAACTTAACCCCTACCCGTTGCCCGTTTCCGAGAAAGTTATTCTCGCTGATATCTGCAAAAATCGAAAAGCCCGAGGTAGTGCCATAGCCTCCACCGAGAGAAATGGTGCCAGAAGGCTGTTCTTCCACATCAACAATAAGGTTCATGTAGCCTTCACGACTTCCCTGCCTTACATCGATATTTACCTGCTTGAAGTACCCGAGGTTGTAGACCTTTTCCCGGGAAATCTGCATCTTGGCGGCGTTGAAAAGTTCGCCTTCTTTAATCAGTATTTCCCTCTTAATGACCTTGGTCTTGGTTTTTTTATTTCCTTTAATTATAATCTGTTCAACATATGCCTGTGACCCTTCAGTTATTTCATAGGCGATGCTTACAAATTTTCTTTTTTCTTTTTTCCCGTCAACGGTGACTTCCCGTTCTTCGATAGTTTTCTTCGGAACGATACGGGCAAATATATATCCCTTTGAGGCATATTTGAAACCGAGGGTCTGGCGGTCCTGCTGGAATTTAGTATTATTAAAAATTTCACCTTTTTTCTTTAAAAGGAAGTCCCGCTTGATCGATTCAGGAGTGAACACTGTCTTGCCCTTTGGGCCTTTTATCGAAACAGAATATTTATCAAAGTAGTACTTTTCTCCTTCAGTCAGCTTAATAACAATAAAGAGAACCCGCTCTTCCTGTTTATTCGGATCTTTCCATTCGTATTCCACTCTGTCTTCAATAATCTGGGCATCAAGGTAGCCAAGCTGCTTATAATAACCGATAATTTTTGACTTATCCTGCTCGTAAAGTTCCTTTTTAAAAGAGCCGTCTCGGATAATTCCATCTTCCTGGGTTTCCATAATAGCAGAAAATTCTTTCGAATGAATCTTCTTCGCTCCGAGAATAGATATCTTCTCAACCTTGATTTCTTCCCCTTCATCTATAACAAAGGTCACATTGAGATGATTCGCCTTTTTCCCGGCTTTAACCTTGTAGGTAATCAGCGCATTAAAGAGTCCCTCAGATTTATATTTCTCTTTAATCAGTTTTACACTCTTACTGAGAAGATCTTTTCTGAAAATATCATCAGCCTTCAGGAGAATCGAATCGAGAAGTTCTGTTTCTGAAATTTCATCATTACCTTTTATGATAACTTCCTTAACCCTGGGACGTTCTTTACAGATAAACCTCAGCTTTACCCCATCCTTAAACTGATCAATTTCGACATCTATTTTCTCAAACTTCCCCTTAATAAATATCTTTTTAATATCCCTTCTCATCTCGGATGAATTAAGAGGATACCCGATGGAGGTTCGCATATCGTAAAGAAGATCTTCTTTGCTGGCGATGGAAAGACCGACAAAATCAATTTTTCGTACAATTTTGCCTTCATATTTTGCCGCCTGGGAGAATATCCCTGATATCGATATCTGCAGGAGGAGAAGAAGAACAGTTATGCTTATAATATATTTTTTCATAAATTCGTTTTCTGGACCTTTTCAATTATTTCAAGTCTAATATCATTCTCTTACAATCCCTGTCAAGACTTTTGAGCAATCCCGATAAGGTTATCACCGCCCTACTGAGATGTCGATATTGCAAATTTTGGAATACCCGCCTGGTTAAGTTTATCGATTACCTTAACCATTGTATTGTAATGAGAACGCCTGTCACCGCGGATAACCACGGTACTCTTTTTACTTCTGTTCTTCAGATCAACAACCCTTGCCTTAAGATCTTTCATACTTACACTCCGGTCATTGATAAAAATTTCATTTCTTTCGTTTATCGAAACGATGATACTTCCGCTTTTATATTGCCCCGTCTGAACAGCTTTTGGGAGATGTACGGTGATAGAAGACTCTGAACCCAGGGATGAGGTAACCATAAAAAATGCCACCAGGAGAAATATCAAATCAACAAGGGACGTTATATCAATAAGTGCCTTGTGCTGCATTTTTGTTTTAAATTTTACAGCCATACAATACCTTAATTTTCCTGAATCTCAATAAGAGCATTGGCTATAAACTCAATTTCCCGGGTATATACTTCACTTTTAGAAACCATGAAGTTATAAAACATAATGGAAGGGATAGCTACCATTAATCCGAGGGCCGTAGTAATCAAGGCCTCGGTAATTCCCTGGGCAAGCAGGTCCTGGGCCGATGGCCCGAAACTCGCAAGACTGCTGAATGATTTCATCATTCCCGTAACAGTGCCAAGAAGCCCCAGCATCGGAGATACCGTGGCAATTGTTGAGATAACACCGCCAAAACGTTCAACGGTTCTCACACTCTTTTCTGCCTGATCGAGAACAAGCCCTTCCCGGTTAGCCGAAGTTGACCAGTCCAGGACTATATTCCTCATCATGTCAACCAGGGTGCCCCCATAGGCCCCCAGCAGCTTTCCAGCCTCTTCATTATTGCCGCCCTGTAGCTTTTCACTGATATTGGCAACCAGTAACCGATAATCGACATTCATTTTACGATAATAAAGCGATCTTTCAATAATTACCGAAAGGGATACCACTGAGCACATCACAATAGGAAAGATCATGACCCACAGAGGTATTGAATCAAATATGGAAATTATTATTTTCCCTGTCATAGGTTCCTCATGGAATAATTTTCAGGCGGAGATTGCCATGCCTGTTCAATGCTTAAAACTTTCTGGAAGTTTTATACTACATTGGTTACAGCTTTTTAAGGCGGTACAGTTAAATTATAATCCTTAAACCCGCAAGAGCCCTGAATCCCGGTTCAGGAAATCCATCAACGAGGCTGTATGAATTATTGTAGATATTCTGAAGCTTTACGCTTATGTAGAGCGTGTCTATCATTTTATACTGAAGCTCAATATTTCCGAGAATTCTCCCCTCGATCGTACTTCCCGTACCCGGATCGGTATACATGGCATCCTGGTAACTGTTTTCAAAAGCAAGCTCCCAGTTGGTTGATTTAAAAGTAACCTCTCCCTTTACCGTGTGAGTCGGATGGTAGGTGACCGTATCTGAGGATATAAAATACTGGTACAGATATGAAGCATTCAGCTCAAGACTATGGCCGAAAATATTAAAGGTAAAGAGAATCGACGGTTCGGCATGAATCGAGGTAACGGGTATTGCCTCAACAGCAAGTATTTCTGAAAGGGCATAGCTGGTACTCGGAAGAAAGTTATAAAAGTTATCGCTCCGCTCCCAGGCGCCTTCAAGTTTAATTTTAAATTTTTTCAGGTAAAAGGAAGTTTTCTTTTTAAAGGAGATATCAAAAGATGTATCCAGGGAACCGAGATGAACTTTCGCCGGGGCTAGACCACCGGCAGGTTCTACATATTTCTGTTCAAAATAGACTTTTTCCGGCTCAAAGGGCTTCAAGGTATAGGAATAAGAACCCTCAATGGAGAAATACTTGAGACCAGTACTTGAAATCTGCAATTTTCCCGAGGGGAACCATCCCGAATCAAGATTCCAGTCTATTATGCCTCCACCATTGAGCTTTATATATTCGGTAATTTTAAAATTAACCAGTATCTCATTGGCAACGTGGGAATCAATATTTCTACCAACAGCATCATCAAAAAAATACTGCCAGTAATAATGATTGATCATGATACTGTTAGCGGCTGACCAGACATACTCCCATTTGATCTCTTCATTGATTTTATAACAGCTGAAGTCATCAGGCAAATCCCCTGCAAGACGATGAACGTACTGAGCCCCCCCTATATTAAACTGCCATCTCGCCGGGGTTGGCTTATATTCATTTTTGAACAAAATTACAATTTTATCTTTTTCTTCCCGATCAAAAACCGCGTCATCAAACATCCCATGGGACTCATTGTTAACCGTCAGTTCAGGAATAAGGGTCCATGATTTAAAAACCCGGGCATTTCCCGTAAAGCCTATCTCATTATTATAAAAGGAAGAATTCTTATAGCCGAAATCATTAGATCTCTTGAATTCTGAATTCAGCTGGTATGCAAATTTTTCATGGTTCTGTATGAGCGAAATGGCGGAAAAAATGTTATTGTAAAGCCCATAGAGAAGACTGGCGTCAATATTGACATTAAATCCCTTTTTCTTGTCGGTATCTTCCTTTTCATCCTTTTCAGGTTCATCAGCAGGAGATGTTACCGCAGCAGGATTCAGATCGACGGGATCTTTTTCTTCAGCAGGCAGGGGACCAGCCGTGAGGCATACATGAAAAAAAAGAAAAAGAATAAAGGTACTGTATATTTTTTTCCAGGTAGTGGACATGGTCATCCCGTTTAATAGAATAATTCAAAAATTAACAGGAAGAAAGTCTACAACACCTCCTGTCTCTTTACCGAGGCGCCGCACTTTCTGCACCTGTATACCTCCTGGGGCGCACCGAAGTCTATAAAGACTTTCACCTGGTAGCCGCAGGTACAATTATATTTAAAACTTCGTAATTTTAGACTCATGAAAATCTCCCGTAAAAGCAGTATCAAGTATACTTTTATTATCGGAAGAAAAAGGACATTCCCTTCAGTGGATAACCCCCCCTGGAAGGAAAAAATTAACCGGTACGGCTGTACCGGTTACCGTATATGAGAGACACAGCAACCGGATACATGATATCATATCCCGGGAATCAACGATCTTATTTCAAGGAGTCAATACGATCGACAGTTTCCCAGATAAAACCCTGGTCTTCTCTGCCGAAGTGACCATAATTAGTAGTTGCCCTGAAAATCGGACGCCTCAAATTGAGGATCTCAAGAATTCCCGCCGGCTTCATGTTAAATACAGATTTAACACGCTCAGCTATTTCAACATCTGAGATTGTACCTGTTCCGAAGGTTTCAACCATAACAGAAACAGGATCAGGAACACCAATAGCATAGGCAAGCTGCACTTCACAGCGGTAAGCCAGTCCGGAGGCTACAATGTTCTTGGCGATATAGCGTCCCATATAGGCTGCAGAACGGTCAACCTTGGACGGATCCTTTCCAGAAAAAGCTCCCCCGCCGTGACGTCCCATGCCGCCATAGGTATCTACAATAATCTTTCTTCCAGTCAGGCCTGTATCGCCATGAGGTCCGCCGATTACAAATCGGCCTGTAGGATTTATGTAAAACTTTGTGTCATTATCAAGCAATTCAGCAGGAATAACCTTTTTAATGGTAGTTTCAATAACACCCTCTGCAATCTGCTCTAATGATACATCTGGTGTATGCTGTGTAGAAATAACAACCGCGTCTACCCGCTTCGGCTTGTTATCTTCATATTGTACGGTTACCTGTGATTTTGAATCAGGTCGAATAAAATCAAGTTCACCGGATTTTCTTACATCAGCCAGTCTTTTTACCAGCTTATGGGAAAGAGAAATCGGCATAGGCATGAGTTCTTCAGTTTCAGCAACTGCATAACCGAACATCATCCCCTGGTCTCCCGCGCCCTGCTCTTTATAGACATTGTCTCCTGCGGTAACTCCCTGAGAGATGTCAGCAGACTGAGCGTGAACGTGAATATCGACAGTACATGTTTTCGCGTCAAAGCCGATTTCCGGATCAGTATATCCTATATCCGAAACTACCTGCCGGGCAACGGCATCATAATCTACTTCACAGGCTGATGTTATTTCCCCTGAAAGAACCACCAGGTCAGTCGTCACAAGAGTCTCAAGAGCAACCCGGGAAGTAGTGTCCCCGGTTAAATGTGCATCAAGAATAGCATCTGAGATCTGGTCTGAAACTTTGTCGGGATGCCCCTCTGATACTGATTCAGATGTAAATATAAAATCTTTTGATGACATAATTTCCTTCCTTACATACTTATTCTTTCAAGTGTATACATTCGGCCGGGCAGTTTTCTATGACATTTTGAATATCACTATCCGATGCCCCGGCAGAATCAATTACTTCACTTACACCATTATTATTCATTTTAAAGACCCGGGGGAGCATATCGACACAGAGCTCACAACCGGTACATTCAGTTTCATCAACCATGACTGTAGACGCCATTGGCAGATCCTCCATCTAATTGGTTTGCTGATACTGCAGGTTAATTTAATCAGGTTTTTTCTGGTCAGCATCCTTTGGTGTGGCCGGTTCTTTTTTGGTTTCATCTTTCTGAAGAACCTCTGCGGAGGGTTTATCCGAAGTCATGACCTTTTCTTTCAAGGATGATGTTTTAGAAGACTCCATAACTGCCAGTCCCAGTGAACCGAGCATGAAAATTGCCACCATCACAGTAGTAATCTTGGTAATAACATCAGCTGTCGATGACCCGAAGGCTGACTGGCTTGACCCGCCAAGAATACCCATACCGGCACTCTTATCAGATTGCAGAAGTATTATTATCACAAGAATTACACACATAACAGCAAATAATACAGTAGATATCGAGAGAAGGATTCCCATTTTATTCCTCATACCACTTCCCTGCCAGAGGCCCGGCAGGAATGTTATTTTTTCCCTTCAGCCCGTATCAGGCTGAAGGGTAACGTTGTCAATACGTTTAGACTGTGGCTATTGCCAGAAACGAGTCTGCCTTAAGACTGGCACCGCCCACAAGCACACCATCAATATCCGGTTTTTCAAAAAGACCCGCTATATTATCAGGTTTTACAGAACCACCATATAAAACCGGCACTTCATTTGCAACAACTTCTCCAAAAAGTTCTGTGAGAAGCTCCCTTATTACCTTGTGAGAGTCCTGTGCTATCTCAGGAGTTGCAACTTTTCCCGTGCCGATAGCCCAGACAGGCTCATATGCAATGACCACTTTCTTCATCTGGTCAGCACTGATATCTTTCAGAGCTCCTTCGATCTGCAGCTTCAGGACCTTGTCGGTTGTACCGGCTTCACGGTCATCAAGAAGCTCTCCTACACATAGCATCGGTTCAATGTCATGGACAAATGCTGCCTTAACCTTCTTGTTGACATCTTCATCAGTCTCACCAAAGACGTGACGGCGCTCAGAATGACCGATCAATATATACTTGCAACCCGCGTCTTTTACCATCAGGGGTGAAACTTCACCGGTAAATGCGCCTTCATCTTCAAAATACATATTCTGCATGCCAATATCAACAGAAGATCCGCTGCAGATACCGCAAAGATCCCGTGCCCATGGTGAGGGCGGGAAAATTACCACCTCGCGGCTCCCCGTGTCGCCGAGGCCCTTGATCAGGTCTTCAGCCACAGACTTTGCTTCGTCAAATTTTTTATACATTTTCCAGTTGCCTGCAAAAATCTCTCTTCTTCCCATAATAATTACCTGTTTTAGTAACCGCGAAAAGGGTTTCGCGCCTTCATAATGTAATGAAAAAACATCTACGGCCGAAATAAAATCCGGCCGCCGATGCATTCAAAGTCTCAATATTTAAAACCTCAGATTATTTGGTAATAAACTGAACAAGATCGGCACAACGTACTGAATAACCCCATTCGTTATCATACCAGCTGAGTACCTTCACCATACGGCCTCCCATAACCTTGGTTGAGGGGGCGTCTACAATTGAAGAATGATTGTTTCCGGTAAAGTCAATGGACACCAGTTCTTCTTCACAGAATTCGAGAATTCCCTTCATGGGGCCGTTTGCAGCCTTTTTAAGGGCGGCGCTGACATCTGCTTCAGTAACGTCTTTTTTGACCATACAGACAAAATCGACAATAGAGACATCGGGAGTCGGCACACGCATTGCACCACCGTCAAGTTTTCCTTTCAATTCAGGAATTACAAGGGCAACAGCCTTTGCAGCACCGGTGGTTGTAGGAATCATGGAAAGAGCAGCGGCTCTCGCCCTTCTCAGGTCAGAGTGAGGAAGATCAAGAATTCGCTGGTCATTGGTATATGAGTGAATTGTTGTCATTGTTCCATATTCGATACCGAATTCATCGTTGAGAACCTTGGCAACAGGAGCAAGACAGTTGGTGGTACAGGAAGCGTTAGAGATGATGTGATGCTCATCTTTAATATACTTATCTTCATTAACACCAAGAACAATTGTAATATCTTCATTCTTAGCAGGTGCTGAAATAATAACTTTCTTCGCGCCTGCTTCTATGTGGTAACTGGCGGTTTCCTTATCTCTGAAAATACCAGTTGCTTCTATTACAACTTCTACACCTTCAGACTTCCAGGGAAGCTGCCGGGGATCCTTCTGTGAGTGCACCTGAATTTTTTTTCCATTTACTACGATGGCATCGCCCTCTACAGCAACATCTCCCTTAAAAATACCGAAGACAGAGTCATACTTGAAAAGGTGTGCGAGAGTTTTAGCGTCTGTCAGGTCATTGATACTGACAACATCGATATCGCTGTACTTACTGTCTGTCATAACAGCCCTGAGTACGTTTCTTCCGATTCTTCCGAATCCATTAATTGCGATTTTTACAGCCATGTGTTCCTCCGTTGATTTGATTAATTAGGTTTGTTCAATATGCAGTATATTTCTTTAGATACATACTTAAGACATGCACTACTTCCTTTTTAACCAGAAGAAGCAGCGGCAATTTTACCCTTTTACATTACGTTAAATCTATATAATATTGGTAAGCTTTAAAAAAACAGCTAAAGGGACTCGAGGTTTTGTTAATGCACACAAAATACTGAAAAATATTACCATTCAGCAGGTAGCAAGATTCACAAATAGCCTTTTATTTGTCAAGCACTTCAAGTATAAATAGTATTCACGACCTGTTCAAGGCTTTTTTCTTCTTTTTGCCCCGAAGAGGCGTAGATCCCCGAAAATGCTTATCGAGAAACCGTTCCACTTCACGGTCAAAAAGTTCAGGATACTCGAAAAAAGGGACATGCCCCCCTGCCTCCAGAAGAATAAATTCCCCTCCCGGAATAGCTGCAGCCATCTGTTCTGTCATTTCCGCCGGCACAAGGCGGTCATCCCTGTTTGCCACAGCAAGCACGGGAACTGAAACGTCGGCAAGACGTCCCGAGAAGTCTGTCTCCCTGCAGAGAGCAAGATTTGCCTTAAAAAAATCCCCGTCGAAAAGATGAAGATTCTTCTGTGCCATAGCGATCATGAGCTCCCTCTTTTTACTGAAGATAGCCCCGACCAGTAAAGGATAAAATTCAGCAGGATCATCACCAAGATGCTTATCGAGAAAGGGCGAAACCGGAAGATGGGCCCCGGTTGAGATAAGAACCATGGCCTCAACCATTGAAGGATACCTGAAGTAAAACTCAAGGGCTACGGCGCCCCCGAGGCTGTGTCCCGCCAGGGTCGCCTTTTCGATTCCTTCAGTCCTGAGAACCAGTAGAAGGGCATCTACCAGCCTATCCATTGAGACGGTACCGGTACCCGTGGAATTGCCATGACCCGGAAGATCAAGGGAAAGGGCGGTCATACAGGGAGAAAAGTAATTAATCTGTTTCTGAAAAAAGCGGGAATCTGCCCCGAGGCCGTGAATAAAGATAACAGCATGGGCGCCGGGGGTGCTTTTTACCCGGTAGGCAATTGACAGGTCGCCTTCTACCGCTGTTTTCAGTGCTGTTTTCACTTTAATATTTTTCCCCAAAGGGCTCCTTTTAAAATTTCCCGCCAACACTAAACTGAGCGGTCACTCACGTCAATGCTTTTTCATTGACACATGGCTCAGTGCAGCAAAACTGCAGCAATGAGCAAAAAAATAAATATCTGCCGTCCCGGATATGGGGCGTCCTGCGCCCTCTGCTGCGGCAGCCATAACTACGTTCTTGAACCTGATGAAATATCCGCCCTCTTTAAAATAAGATCAGGAGAAAGGAAGCCAGAGGCCCCGAAACGTTTTGCCGACGCCATCCAGTGCCCCCATGTGGGATACACTTATGGCTCTGAGTCAGTCATCGGCTGTCTGAATTATCGTGAAAGTGCCGACAGCAGTGATGCCTTTTTTAACAAAACATGCAAAACCTTTTTCTGCCACGCTTCAGATCGCCTCACAAACAAAGAAATTATCTTTGCTGCCCGACTCTGCGCCGACTGGTACTATTACAGCCTTCTCATACATGAGGTAGACCTGCTCGCATCCCTGGTGAAAGAATTTTCAGATCCCCGGGAGCTTCCTGCAGAGAGGGCTAGAGCCCTTAAAGACCGGTTAAGGAAGGGGCTTTTGGAATCACCATAAGGCCATTTCACTGATAGCGCGATTTATTTTTGAAGGCGCGATTTATTTTTGAAGGCGCGAAAGCGCTTTCGCGCCTTCAAAAATAAATCGATTGGCAGGCAACAGTATACTTTCCAAAAGAACCGGTCACACAAGCTTCTTCAAATTTTTAATCCGCGGATCAAAGGGATTAAGGTTTTTAGCCTTTTTCAGCGCCGCGGCGGCATCCTGTTTATTGCCCCGGCAGAGAGCCAGTTCAGTAAGCTTCAGATAGATGCCATAGTATCCCGGTGTCGATTCGAGGGCCCGCCGGTACCATGCTTCACTCTCCCGGTACTCTTCGGCTAAAAAGCATAACTTCCCCATTCGAAGAAATCCCCAGACATTTTCCGGGTACTGTTCTATCACGGCAGAAAAGCATTCCTTTGCCTCATCAATACGCTCCATGTCAAGCCAGCAGTCACCTTCCAGAATATCAGTAACCCAGCACTCTTCTCCCATGTAGTTCCGATGCTTTTTGAAATCCTTCGGCCTGTACCATGACCGCTCACGTATCAGCCCCAGCTGGTCAAGAAGCTTCTGCTGCATCTGCCGGGTTTCAGAATCGTCCCGAACATAAAGACCTGTTTCATGGCTGGTGAACCAGTCCCGGTCTGTTACCTTTCCTTCCTTTTTCATCTCTTCGTAGAGCCCCGTGCCCGGATAATAGGCTACCGGCGACACCAGCCCGTCTCCCGGAAGAATTTCCCGAATCAGCTTGATTGTCGCCTTTGTGTCCCTCATGGTTTCGCCGTCCAGGCCCGTCATCAGGTAAATCGAAAGGTATATCCCCGCCTCGCGGGTCAGCGCGGCGGCGCGGCGCACTGCCTCAAGGGTAATGTCCTTATCGAGCCGCGCAAGAACCGGCTCAGAGCCTGATTCGACGCCGTACTGAATATGCTCAAGCCCCGCGAGCTTCATTTCCCGCAGCATGTCCCCGTCAATCGTGTCGACCCGGGCCTGGCAGTTCCACATCAGGTGAAGTTTCCGCTCCCGGAGAAGACGGGCAAAACGAATAACCCGGTCTTTTTTCAGGGTAAAATTGTCGTCGCGGATAGAAAAATATATGATGCCGTAATTTTTATGAATGAATTCAATCTCATCAGCGAGATTTTCAGCGCTCCGAAAGGTCACCCGGCGCCCCCAGAAATCCGGCGATGCGCAGAAGGTGCACCGGTTTGGGCATCCGCGGGTGGAGATAATCATTTTATACTGTTCATGGGGGTTAACATCGATGGTCTTTCCTGTAAATGCTCCGGGGAAAGGAAGTTTATCCAGATCCTTCAGGCGCTTCCCGACTACCAGCCGGGGAAGTTTTTGTTCAGCCTTGAGAGAATCGAGGAGCTCAAGCCATGCTGCCTCGCCCTCTCCCGTGACGAGATGATCTATTTCAGTGTAACGCTCCAGAATTTCATCAGCCAGGGCTGTGGCATGATGGCCCCCGACAACGAGAACAACCCGCGGCATCTCACGCTTTATTTTTTTTATCAGTTTCAGTGTCTCAACACGGTTATAGGAAAAAAGTGAAAGGCCGACAATTGAGGGTTTCTCATCGCGGATACACTTCATGGCGCCCCGAATCCCCCGGTGGGAAAAATTAGCCAGCACAACCCGGTGCCCGGCATCTTCAGCAGCCGCCGCCAGAGAAGTGAGCCCATGGGGCATGAGAGACATATAGTAATCGTGACGCTCTTTGGAGGGGCAGATATAGACAAGAAGCGCCTTCAACGGCAGTCACCGGCTATGGCATTCACATACCGGGGGGCAAGGGGCCAGGCGGCCTTTTTTCCAGGGAAGCTTATTTTCAACTTTTCGTATCCCGCGGGCCTGATGAGACTATTCCAGTCTCTTAAAAATCCCCTTGCCAGGGGAAGATATGACCAGTGCCATCGTTCTTCTTTGTATCCGGTACGCCGTCCCGCTGTGTAGGGCTGCCCAAATCCGAATCGCGTCCCATGTGCTCTGAGCCATGTGAAGAGAATCTTCCCCCCACCCTTTTTATAATAGGCATTATTAAGCTGGTTGAAATCGACATCGGTTCCCCAGTGGTGACGGCTTGTTCCCGGCATTGATGAATACTCAAGAATTTTCAGGGCACGCTCCCGGGGATCTTTTATGGTTTCACTCAGATTTTTTCCCCCAACACTGCGCGTTCCCATCCACTTGGTGCCCCAGATGTATCGCTGATCGTAAAAGTTCCGCGTGGCGCTGCGTACCGTTACTTTTATTTGCGGGTGAACACGATGAAAGGCTTTGAGCATTTTTTTAAGAGACAGAGCCGCCTCACGCCTCAGGTACATGTTTTTACGTACAGCGGGGATAGACTCTTTTGATAGATTTACAAAACAGGGCATTTTATGAGGAGAAAATCTTCCAGTAAGGTAGCGTTCAGAAGAAATGCCGCAGTAGAGATCCTCACTGCCGATACCATACGCAGAAAAAAGGCATAAAAAAAGGACCACCGGCAGGGTGTGCATAATCAGTTTGATTCTACTTACACGCATGACCGGAGATCCTTCAGGTTAATGTTACGACTGATGTTATTATTTCAATGGTCTTCCATCTGGCTTGCTGCCGGAGGATATATACCCTTGTGACGGCGGTAGATGGCAATGCCGAAACGAATAGCTCCACAAATTGCAACAAATCCTATAATAAGGGCTGCAATCCAGATAGTATTCTCCAAGAGTACATGATATTCACGGACAAAATCAAGAATGGCTTTATCGACTCCCATAATCTTCTCCCTTTATGAATAAGCTTATTCCCTTCTATATCCCTTTGAATAAATGTCAATTGTAAAAATATTGAGAAGGAAGTTTTTTTATACGAGATTATCTTACCTTTTGCAGGATGCCCCGTCGAGAGGCTCTCTATAGGGTCAGAGCATCCAGATGGGGTCAGAGCATAAAAAAACAGGATTATGTCGTATTAGTAGGCTTTTAGTCCATATATTGGCCTTAACTTCCCTCTATCCCCTTTCTTTGCCCCTGAATAAAGGAAGTTTAATTTGCCTCTGTCCCGGTATTTTGCTATATTCATCCCAATAATTTCACTACGAAGGAGGCTCCATGGAATCGCATATTATTTACCTGATTTCTACTGTTACGGCAATTGCCCTGCTCCTGCGCCTCGCCTTCTGGCTGAACCACCGCCAGGAAGATGACATCCTGAACCGTTAGCGGTAAGCTTCACTCATTACCATTTCCCCCAGGTGTTTTCAGAGAAGGAAGTCTGCCCTTTCCAATACAGTAATGCCCGTGATCAAATTATTCTATTGACACGTCCGTCAATACTCAAAATAATGAATCACGCTCAGGAGAAGTCATCTTCCCCTTTCTCTAAAAACTGTCACAAGGAAACCGGTAATGACAAAAAAGACCTTTGACCTCGATGATAAAGATCGCCTGATAATCGATCACCTGAAAAACGGTACCATCGTAAACAGCGCCATCGCCTCAGAGCTGGGCGTTTCAGAAGGGATGGTGCGCCAGCGCATTAAAAAAATGCGCGACAGCGGGGTTTTGTCACTCCGGGGCTTTGTCAATCCTGATGTTCTCGACAGCTACCAGCTGGTTATCCTCGGGGCAACGGTTACCGAATCAAAGCTCCTCACCAGCAAGGCCGATGAGATCGCCGCTCTTGACAGCGTCATCTCAGTTTCAATTGTTTCAGGACGCTTTGACCTTATTATTGAGCTTCTTCTCAGCTCTCACCAGGGTTTGATTACCTTTCTTTCAGAAGAGCTTTCGAATGTTTCAGGGATCGCCCAGACTGAAAGTTTTATTGCGCTTCATACTATTGATAAGTTTGTGTGAGTGAAAGTTTCACGGAACTAGGTACAAGTTGAAAGTTTTACTTACTGTCAAAATACAGCCAAGGGAACTTCATGAAACAATTTGATACTTTTATCCTAAAAGTAGATCTCAATAAAAATATCCGGAAAGGTATGACAGGGGTCATCCTGGATGTCTATCCCGGCAACAGTATTGAAGCTGAATTTGTGAAGAGTGACGGGACCAATGTTGAGTTTGAGGGTGCCGTTACTTTTTCAGTTTGCTGCGATTATATTGAGTTGACTGGTGGGAATTAAATCAAATCGGGCAGCCCCGGCTTGCCGGGACCGGGCTTACCCAATTCGCTTCTTACTACTTATGTGTCACAGGAATCACCAACACCATCTCCATCAGAATCCGTCTGAGTCGGATTAAACCTGTAGGGGCAGTTGTCTTCTACATTGAGGGTACCGTCACCATCTAAATCATCATCCAGCTCGTTTGCCAGACCGTCATAATCCATATCAGGATCACAGCAGTCGTCAGTGCCGTCTCCATCAATGTCCCATGTATCCTGAGGACCAATGTTGTAAAAATATGGACACATGTCATGCATGTCAAGAACCCCGTCACCATCATCATCAAGATCAGCTGGATCCTCGAGACTATCGCCATCCCTGTCGGTATCATCATCATTCGCAATACCGTCACCATCCATGTCATCATCAAACATGTTTACGACATTATCACCGTCCACATCATCATCTTCGTCATTAGCCGTTCCATCACCGTCAATATCATCGGCGGTACCGCTGCCGTTCTGGTCATCATCATCTCCATTTGCGACCCCATCGCCATCCATGTCATCGTCTGATCCATTGGCGATACCATCACCGTCAATATCATCATCAAAGATATTAACAATACCATCGCCGTCTAAATCCGCATCATCATCATTGTCTGTCCCGTCACCATCCATATCATCATCTTCACTGTTTGGTGTCCCGTCACCGTCCATGTCATCGTCACTTGTATTGGCTATACCGTCGCCGTCCATATCATCATCTTCTTCGTTACCGATACCGTCTCCATCCATATCACCGGTTGTTCCGGTGCCATCCTGATCGGCATCCTCTCCGTTTGCGGTTCCGTCACCATCCATATCATCATCTTCACCATTAGCTACTCCATCACCGTCGATATCCGTATCATTGATGTTGATTATACCGTCGCCATCTATATCCGCATCATCCCCATTTTCTGTACCGTCACCGTCAACATCGGTATCATCTTCATTGGCGGTTCCATCACCGTCCATGTCGTCGTCATCAGTATTGACGATACCATCGCCATCCATGTCATCATCATCAATATTGGCGGTACCGTCACCATCCATATCATCGTCATCAACATTGGCGGTACCATCACCATCCATGTCATCATCATCAACATTGGTCACGCCGTCACCGTCCATGTCAGAATCATCGGCATTGATAATACCGTCGCCATCCATATCACTGTCTTCTTCGTTAGCGGTACCATCTCCATCCATATCGCTGTCATCTTCGTTGGCGGTTCCATCTCCATCCATGTCATTTGCGGTACCGGTACCATCATTATCAGAATCTTCACCATTTGCGGTACCGTCACCGTCCATATCAGAATCTTCTGTGTTAACAACTCCATCACCATCTATATCATTATCATGAACATTCAGCACCCCGTCACCATCGATGTCATTGTCTGCTTCGTTGGCGGTTCCGTCACCATCCATATCACTGTCTTCTTCGTTGGCAGTTCCATCACCATCCATGTCTTCATCACAGGGATTACCAATACCGTCACCATCAGTATCGGTCTGGTCAACATTGGGAGTATCAATACAGTTATCGATGCTGTTTTCAATGCCGTCTGAATCACGATCAGGATTGCTCTTTGATTTATCACAACCGCTGACAGTCAATGCCAGCACTAGAGCCAGGAAAAGAAATGACCGTTGGAATAGATTTTTCTGACAAAAAGATCCTTTATTCATGGCGGATTCCTCACAAATCTCTATTTTTGAATTAATCAGCATCTGTACATTCACAATAATTCCTATAAAAACATATAGATTACCATCATTGGCAAGATTAAATACAGTATCATTAAAAAATCAAGTTTATTTTACAATACAACGAACAGAATGTGGATCTACTTCTGTTGAGTAGAATTATCTGACACATACACCCCCTGGTGTAAAAAAAAAGCTGTCTCTCTTCACCAGTCATGATATAATTCTCATCCAATGTCAGTTTAGATCAGAATTTAAATACTATAAACCTTTAACGATCAATCCTGGATCTTTGATCTTTCTAAAAACAGGACAGCAACTAGTAAAATAACAATGCATTTTACAGGAGGCATCATGATAGTCGGAATCTTAAAAGAAATCAAAAGCGCAGAAAACAGGGTATCCATGACGCCCGCAGGCGTTGAGGTAATGACACAGCAGGGCCACACCATGTTAGTTGAAAAGAACGCCGGCACGGGAAGCGGCTTTACCGATGCCGAATACAAAGAACACGGCGGTGAAACCGTCGACACTCCGAAAGAAATCTATGACCGTGCCGACATGGTGATGCATGTTAAAGAGCCCCTCAGCGAAGAATACGGGATGATACGGAAAGACCAGATCATATTTACCTACCTGCACCTCGCGGCCAACGAGCCCCTCACCCGTGCCCTGGTTGACTCAGGGGCCGTCTGTCTCGCCTATGAAACAATACAAAAGGCCGACATGTCACTTCCCCTGTTGACCCCCATGAGTGAAGTTGCGGGTCGAATGGCAACCCAGGAAGCGGCAAAATATCTTGAAATGGCCCAGGGGGGCTATGGCGTGCTTCTCGGCGGCGTGCCGGGAGTAGAGCCGGCACAGGTTGTAATTATCGGCGGCGGCGTTGTGGGAACCAACGCGGCAAAAATGGCCTGTGGACTCGGTGCCACTGTCTTTATTCTCGATATGGACCTTGAGCGACTCAGGTACCTTTCTGATGTCATGCCGGCAAACTGCACACCCCTGATGTCAAGTCCCTCGATAATCCGCAGACTCATCACCACTGCCGACGTGGTCATTGGCGCGGTGCTGCTTCCCGGTGCAAAGGCCCCGAAGCTCCTCACTAAAAAAATGCTCACAACGATGAAAAAGGGAGCTGTCATAATTGATGTTGCCATTGACCAGGGAGGCTGTTTTGAAACATCCAGGCCGACAACCCATGGAGAGCCGACCTATATCGTTGACGGAATCGTCCACTACTGCGTTGCCAACATGCCCGGGGCGGTTGCGAAAACTTCCACCATGGCCCTGACCAACGCGACACTGCCTTATGCCCTCGAGATTGCCGGAAGGGGATGGGAAAATGCGGTGAAAGAAAACAGTGAGATTCGTCCAGGCGCTAATGTTGTCAAAGGCAAAATCACCTATCAGGCGGTTGCTGACGCCTTTGGCCTTGAATATACTTCCCTCGAATCAATGGGATATTAAAAAAAGAACAAGCCTCTTTAAGCCCCTAATTGTGCTTTGAAAGAAAGGGATGGAAGAGGAAGTTGACGGCAACCCTGCCGGATGTCTTCCCTTCCACGTTAAGCCCCCCTCCAAAGGGTCTGGGGGGTTTAACGTGGAAAAACACCCAAAAACAACAAAAAACATTAAAATACACAAATTTGCAATTACGTATAAAAACTACTTGACTCTATTAGAAGAACGTGCATTATGTCTCATCAAGAACGAAAAAAAGATTGGGGTTATCTCACATGTTAAATGAACGGGGTGCAACGGTCGAAGTCCTGCTTCGTATTCTTACACATTCACTGCCAGAAAATGAAACGGTTAAAATCATCGACACCAATGCCGATGACCGGTCTGTTATTTTCAACTGGCGCAATAACGGCTACGTTCTCAGCAGCTTTCACACATCAGCACATGATGGGATGAAGCCACACGTTGCCGTTGGGCGAATCTGCTCAAGCCGTTTTTCCGATGACAACTCACACATACTTCTCGAAGTCCTTATGAACCAGTACTGCACGCGAATACACGAGACAAGTCAGGCCAGCTGAATCACGCAACCGCTAGCTTTTGTTCTTTTCCAATTTTTCTTGAAAGGAAGTTATCTTTTCAATCCACCGGGGATCCCTCTCCCGTTCCAGCTTTGAATATATGCAGCCGCAATACTCCTGACGGTAAAAGTCATATTTCTTTGAAAGTTCAAGGGACTTTTTGAATCCGTCATTCTTTTTGAAATTTGCTTCAAGAAAGGGAATAGAGTACTCTGTCGCCAGGGCGGATCCGATTTCATTTATCTTTTCAGCATCCTTGTGAGGGCTTATCGAGAGAACCGTTCCAACCATATCCATACCAAGTCTTCGGGCGGCGATAAAAGATGCTTCAAGACGAACACGGTAGCAGTTCCAACAGCGCTCTGAGCGCTCACCGTAGTACCGGTAAGGTCGAACCGCTGCAGTCCATATTTTCAGGTCATAGTCTCCCTCGCTAAGGGTGAAGTTACGTTCTGCGGAAAAACGGCTCAGTTCATCAAGACGCCGCTGGTATTCATCCCGGGGGGCAATATTCGGATTATAAAAGAAAACATGTATATCAAAGGAATCTTTCAGGGTTTCATAGACATGACTCAGACAGGGCGCACAACAGGCGTGAAGAAGAAGTTTTTTTTCTTTTTCCACCACTACTTAAGATATTTACTGCAGAAATTCTCCAGCTTCGTCGCGTTAGCAGGATTAATCTTACTGTCAAGCCAAAGTAGAAGCTTTGATCGAACCGGGTTCTCTTTGCAGTACTCATGATGAATTACATGCTTGGCGATGTCGAACTTCAACTGTTCAAATATTTCTTCGGCAATTTGAAAATTAGAGGGGCACGGTCCCAGAACACCACATATTTTCACAAGAATTTCATGCTTGTCCATTTCGCTTAATTCAGTCTGCATTCCATTAAAAACTGAGTTCCAAAGATGTACTTCTTCGCGTCTTTCCACAAATTCTCCATCGCCCCTGTCGGCTTTTTTCATGATTCCCTCCGGCTGCTAATGCTTTACCGTATACAATGAGGTTCTACTATTATTTTATACAAAAATGACATGAACGTCAATAAAACAGGGAAGAAAATTAACAAAGAGTCAAATTTTTTTAGATTTTTTTATATATAAATTCTAAATTCAAGATAGCCACCTTTTAAGCATCCAGTATGAGAATGGGACCCCTCTGCGGGGCCCCATTCTCATACTGGATGCTTGAGGATAGCGGAGAGCCCGCTCTCACATTTAATAACCTAATTTAAAGGGAACCGAGGACACAACGCTCCTTCTGACACTCATGATTAAAGGGATTACAGGGACCTCCAGAAGAAAACCCTGTAATCCCTTTGATAAATGCTGCCGTTGAGCGCTATACTACCTTAAACAGGATCGACATGACGTCTGACTCAGGAGCCGTGAGACCGGTAAAGGCTTCAAAGGAATCCTTGATAATCTGAGAAATTTCCGTGGGCCGATGAGAACGATTGTCACGAATAATCTCACGAAGTCGTACCAGGCCAAAACGCTCTCCCTTCTGGTCCCGTGAATTAATTAATGACCGGGAATAAAGAACCCCGATATCTCCCCGTACAAGATTCGTTCTTCCAGTACCGAAGTTTGATGTACGGTCATACCCGAGAGGAATACCTTCAGTATCGAGAGAATCAAAGTCATTTTTCTCAATCCTATAAAGCTCAAGGGCAGGAAAACCGGCGTTTGTATATATCAGCCGCGAGGACTTCAGGTCATAATAAAAATACAGGCTCGTAACCAGATCGCCCTTCCCGCCTGAGTACTCATAGAGTACCCTGTTGAGATTATGAGTAACAGAAAATGTTGAGGGGGCGTCATTTAAAGAAGCATGAAAGGAAGATCGCAGCAGGATTGAGTAAAGGGCACTGTTGATCCCGGCGCCTGATACATCCGTTGCAATAACACCGACTCCCTGATCACCAAAGGGAATAATGTCAAAATAATCACCCCCTGTTTCGTACTTCGGCACAAGAAATGCCCCAAATTTCATTCCCGGAACAGCAGGAAGCGTATCAGGAGTTGACCGGTCGAGGATATATCCGGAAAAATCATATGCCCTGTTTTTCAGCTGTTCTTCACTTGCCCTGGCATAGGTTAATGTATTTGAAAACACATCATTACACTCTTTCCGAAAACCAGAAAGAATATCTATTTCTTCAGGTGAATATGATGCGAGAGAGTCTTTTTCTCCCAGACAGATCAAGGCGTACACACTTTTATCATGATAGAGAGGAAGTATGGTAACGACATCATTCTTTATAAAGAAAGCAAGAATTTCTTCCCTCATGTCTCCGAATTCCCTGTCATCAGTATAGATCCGGTTAATATTCAATATTTCCTGGTTACGGGCAAACCAGCGGATGAGTATATCATTTCGATCAAGGTTTTCAACTTCCTCTTCCCTCAATCCTCTTCCATGGCCCAGCACATACTCACGGGTTGATTCACTGAGATTCATAACAAAGGCCTTTTTCACAAAAAGACTCTGATATATCTGATTTACAGCAGTTCCCAGTACCGGCTCAGGATCTTTCATTTCTCCGACTTCCCGAACAAAGGAATCTACTATTGTTTCAAAGACATTCTGCCTCCGTTGAAAAAGTTTATCGATCCATGGAGATACAAAGAGAGAGATTATAATAAAAACCAGAACTATGAGAGGCGCGATAACCATAATGGGAACCCGGTCAAAGAAGAGTACACCATTGTAATACATGATAATCATTATATAGATTGGAATAAAAACAACTGCAGAGAGAAAAATATACATTACTGTTTTATGAATTACGGTTCTGATATCCATAAGATTATAGGCGATTACAGAATAGAAAAGCGCTGCTGTTACAATAAAGGAGGCAATTGAAGGACCGATAGCATACAGCTTGGAATACCCGAAGGCCTTCGGAAGAACAATCGAACAGATAGCGGCAAACATAATGGCAACACTTGAACCGACAAAAAGATAACGCATCTGCAGACGAAATATCTCAACCTTTGTGACAAAATACTTCCTTACAAAATTCAGCGTACCAATTATCAGATAAGAAAATGCAAAAATTGCGTAATAAGTATAAAAATCTTTTAGCTCACGAACAAGTTCACCATCTTTAAAGTAAGCGGCGCTGATTGTTAAATCGGTACTGATAACAAGGACCGCTACTGTTGCAGCCGGAGCAAGGATAATAAGCGTTATAAAGAAGGGAAAGGGCTTTTCTCCCCGGGGAAACACGAGGGACATGGCGAAATAGGAGGAAAAGAAAAGTACAGTAAACATCTGGGTTACTTTATTTAAAAGAATAAGATCAGCTCTCTCTGGAAATGCATAGGTTATAAACATGGTAAAAAGAATACCCAGGCCCATAATATTCCAGAATACATAATACCGGTTAATCTGGTTGCGCCAGTCCTTTACCAGGACAAAGATCGCCATTCCCACAAGAATAACTGAAGCGAGAAGTGCAGAAATCATGTTAATGGTATTCATCGGATACTCCCTGTCCTGAAAGTTCCCCTGAGAGGAAAAAGTTCTGTTATCACTATTATCGTCTCCTTGTGTCAGAAAAATGAGCAGCTATCTTTAAATCCTTTGAAGAGGGACTGTGGGGTCCCTGCCGGGGCTCCACAGTCCCTCTTCAAAGGATTTCCTGCCGAAAAAGTAAAACTTTAATTACCGAAAAAGATTGACGTTTTAGTTTTTACATACAATACTAAAGTAATAAACATTGACTTCAACCTTTATTTACTATTTAAAAGAGGAAAGGTGCTTCCAGAAAATTCCGCTCTCGTAATTGTTGACATGCAGTGGTATTACCTGAACAGGGAATCCAGTTACTGCAGGTATTTCGAACATCTCTGGCCGGACAGCATGTCTTATATTTTCGAACGCTGTCAGAGCACGGTGATCCCCAATACCCTGAAACTCATTGATTTTTTTCATACCCATGACTCTCATATTATCTACCTGAGGCTCTGTGGAGAAGACCCGGAACGGAATGATTTACATCGCTTTTTTAAGGAGACATTTCAGAAAGGAAGAGATCTCGGCTTTGATAACATCTATCCCCTTATTGATGATCCAGCCTCACAAGTTATTGCTGAGCTAAAACCCCATGATCCTGGTGAAAAAATCACCGAAATTCTGAAAACAACCTACAGTGCTTTTACTTCCTCACAATTTGAGAAGTTTCTCAGGGATAAGGGTATAGTCACCCTGGTGTGTACCGGCCTGGCGACCAGCCAGTGCGTAGAAACGACTGCCAGAGATGCCTCAGACAGGGGGTTTGAGATTATACACATTGAAGATGCCCAGGCAGATTATGACGAAATCAGTCATAATTCTTCATTATACAGTTCTCAAGGAGTGTGCGGGGGAAGGATTTTTGATACTGAAAGCTTTATTACTTATTTCAGTACTATTGCCTGAAACTATTCCGGTAAGCCCTTCAGACTTACCGGATATCAGCTACTTAAAGATACGGAAACGGACGTAAAGATCTCGCTTTCCCGATGTCTGAAAGGTTGCACCAGTAAGGCCCGGTGATGATGTTACGCCTACAGTTTCAATATTTCGATTAAGTACCTGTTGGCGAGCCTGGAGCCTGCTTCGGTCAGTAACATTATAGACCACTTTTCTAAAACCGAGGTTCCGTCTAAGACGGTTGAAGTCTTTATAGGGAATTTCACCTTCGACATAGAGATCTGATACCTTTACAATTTTCGCATCATGATCACCAATAATTTTAACGATTCGGGCCGTATCATTTCCCGCCATAGATGCAGTTACCATTGAGCCGTGCATTTGATTACCGTCGGGAGCCTTAAGGTATCCGCTGTTATAGAGACCAAACCCGGTTACAAGCATAAAGGACGCGGCAACCGCGGGGAGAGCGCGCTTAAAAATGAAATTTTTCCGCTTTCTCCACACCATTTTCTGCATGGTCTTTTCAGATATTCCGGTAAGACAAAAATCATAATCTCTGAAAGCTTCAAGATGACAAATCATCTTTTTTAATCTGCCATATTCATTATCGCAGTTTGTACATTCACCGAAATGTTCAACAATCTTTTCTTTTTCTTCGGTGGTATCAATTAAGTTGTCATGAAGATCGGACATTTTTTCAAATGGCACGTGTTCTGTCTTCATACGAGCCCCCTGGCATGAAGTCGATTCTTTAATAGTTCGCGTCCTCTATGAATGCGAACCTTGACATTTGATAATTTAATACTCAGTATCTCAGAGATTTCATTGTACGAAAGGCCATCAATGTCTCTCAGAACCAGCACATCACGATAATCATCGGGAAGCCGGTATATCTCTTCTTTGACAATTCTCAAAGAATCACTGAGTATTACATCCTGTTCCGGATCGGCACGTTCATCTGGCAGCTGGATCTCGTATTCTTCATTGTTCTTTGAAGAGGAAATGGGAACCGTATTGTAACGTCTTTTTTTCTTCCGATAATTTTTACAGTAATTAACCATGATACTGTAAAACCAGGTAGAAAATTTTGACTCCCTTCTGAAACTCTTCAAAGCCTCCATCGCCATGATGAAGATATCCTGGGAAATATCGAGTGCCTCATCGTAATTATTAAACTGAGAATAGACGTATCTAAATGTCATATTCTGATATTTCTCAATAATTGCCGAATATGCCTCGGTATCACCCTCCAGGACACGATCAATAATTTCAATGTCATCTATGTTCGACATGAAGCTCCTGCTAAAGTTACATTATTTTCGTAAATCTTCGTTTTCCGACCTTGAGAATGCCCTCACCTGCTGTGGGAAATTCAACCTCAAAGTCCTGGTCAACGACTCTCTCTCCATCCAGGGACACGCCTCCTCCCTGAACCAGTCTTCGCGCTTCGCCATTCGATTTGGCCATACCGGCAAGGACCATAAGCTTAACGATCCAGATTTTGCCATCCTTCTTTTCTTCATCGGGGACACTATATTCAGGAATATCATCAGGAACGTCTTTCTTTACAAATATCTTGTTAAATTCGGCTTCCGCCCCATCAGCAGTCTCCCGGTCATAAAACTGGGCGCAAATTTCCTTTGCCAGCCCCACCTTGATATCCCGGGGATGCATGGAACCGTCAGCAAGTCCCTGCTTGAATTCCTCTACTTTCTCGAGGGGTACATCGGTCACCAGATCATAATAGAGAAACATCAACTCATCAGATATTGACATCACCTTACCGAAGATTTCCCGGGGGGGTTCATCAATACCTATATAGTTATTGAGGGATTTACTCATTTTCTGAGTACCATCAAGCCCCACCAGGAGAGGCAGTGTCATTATGACCTGGGGTTCCTGTCCGTATTCCCGCTGAAGATCCCGGCCCACAAGGAGGTTAAACTTCTGATCAGTACCGCCCAGTTCTATATCCGCCTTCAGGGCAACAGAATCATATCCCTGCACAAGGGGGTACATAAACTCAAGAATAGAAATCGGTTTCCCCCCCTTATATCTTTTATCAAAATCATCCCGCTCAAGCATACGGGCCACATTGTAATGTGATGTCAACTCAAGGACATCGGCAAAGTTCATGTCGCTGCACCAGCGGGAATTAAACTCAACAGTTGTCTTTTCTTTATCCAGAATTTTAAATACCTGGTTTTTATAGGTTTCAGCGTTCTCCAGAACCTCTTCCTTCGTCAGCTGTTTTCTTGTCTCGCTCTTCCCGGAAGGGTCACCGATCATACCGGTAAAGTCGCCGATAAGGAAAACAACTTTGTGTCCCATTTCCTGAAAATGTTTCATTTTTCTCAGCAGTACGGTATGCCCGAGATGGATATCCGGGGCTGTCGGGTCGAAACCCGCCTTAACAACCAGGGGCTTGTTCTCCTTTTCAGAACGCTCAAGCTTGGCCTTAAATTCATCCATGGGGATAATTTCTTCAGTACCCCGTGTTAACAGTTCAATATCATTCTTAATCATTAAATAAATCCTTGCTCGCTATCGTTATCTTTTTTGTATATATACAGAATCAAGGGCAGAACTAATATTAATGCTCATGAGGTTCATCATCTTCGTCATCTGCCGCATCGAGAAATTCTTCCAGATCAAAATCAGGGCCCATCTCAGTGGTATAATAATACTGGGCAATTATAGCCACGAGCTCATTGCGAGCTTCTTCGGCTTCTTCCTTTTCTTCAAAACCTATAACAAGGGGCTCTCGAACACCTTCAAGAAATACCTCAAAACCAAACCTGTCATCTTCATCAATGACAGCCCCCACTGCAGAAACCTGTGGTATTACTATCGCGATACTTCCGTAATCTACTACTGGCAGCATGGTATTTCTCCTTACATTTTTATCAACCCGGCAGCAGCCGGGACTACAGGTTTGTTCTCATCACCATGCCCGTCAAGAGGAAAAGGATATACACCGGGCACCCTGTCGTGAACACTTCCCCCCCAAAAAATATTTTAGTTTTTGGGTAAGGAAGTTTTATCTCAGCCGCAAAAAGGGATTCAACCCACGGCCAAAACCGGTACTGCAGTATCTTAGAGGTCTTCTCCTGAAAGTCGTGCAAATTCTTTCAGAAGATCTTTCTGCTTCTGGTTCAGTTTTTTAGGGACTTCAATGTTTATTTTTACCAGCTGGTCACCGCGGCCGTATGAACCGAGGTAGGGAATACCGTTTCCCTTCAGCCTGAAAATCTGTCCATTTTCTGTACCGGGAGGAAGTTTCATCTTTGCCTTATTCCCGGTGATGGTCGGCACTTCAGTTTCTCCCCCGAGACAGGCAAGGGGATAAGAAATATCCACAACCCCGAGAAGATCATTCCCATGTCGCTCAAAAAGGTCGTGTTTTCTGACATGAAGAACAACATAGAGATCGCCCCGGGCGCCTCCCTTTGGTCCATGCTCGCCTTCCCCGCTTATTTTCAGCCGTGATCCCGATTCAACACCAGCAGGAACTTTAACGGTAATGGTTCTTCTTTTTTCCTGAAGCCCGCTGCCGCCGCAGGACTTACATGGTGAGGTGATAATTTTACCTTCACCGCGACACTTGGGGCAAGTCTGGGTAATAGAAAAGAATCCCTGGGTTTGACGAACCTGTCCCGTCCCGTTACACATGGGGCAGGCTGCGGGTTTGGTTCCTGACTTAGAACCGCTGCCGCTGCAGGTTTCACAGGTTTCATGACGGGGAATATCGATCTGCACTTCTTTACCGCTTGCGGCTTCTTCAAGGGAAATAACCAGGTCGTACTGGATATCCGATCCCCTGCGGGTGCGCTGACGCCCCCGGGCCCCGAAGCCTGAACCGAAAAGGCCTTCGAAAATATCCCCAAAGCCCCCAAGGTCTTCAAAAATATCGGCGAAATCGCGGTATGCGGCCCTGCCGAAATTGTCCATACCGGAAACTCCCTCATGACCAAACTTATCATAGGATGCCCGCTTTTTAGGATCTCTCAAAACTTCATAGGCTTCTGTTGCTTCTTTAAACTTTTCTTCAGCCGCGGCATCACCCTTGTTTTTATCAGGGTGATACTTCAATGCCAGCTTTCGATATGCCTGTTTCAGATCCTGTTCTGAGGCGTCCTTTGATACGCCCAATACTTCGTAGTAGTCTCGTTTCGCCAATGTTACGTCCGTCCTTTTTCCAGTTTGATGTGCTGCCCGCAATCAGAACGGAACGCTGAAAAAATCAGCGTTCCGGTTAATAATAAAAGTTTACTTCTTTTCCTCTTCATCTACAACTTCGTAATCGGCGTCATATACTTTCTCGCCGTCTGCAGTTGTATCTCCTGCCGCTCCTCCAGCAGAAGGATCTCCCTGCTGGGCGCCTTCAGGATTTTCCTGCCCCCCCTGCTGCTGAGCTGCCTCCTGGTAGATACGCTGCGCGAAGGGATGAGAGGCCTGCTCAAGTTTTGACTTGGCTTCCTTTATCTGCTCAATGTTGTCACTTTCAAGGGCACTCTTAACAGCTGCAATTTCAGTTTCGATTGAAGCTTTTTCTTCAGCCTCAAGCTTGTCTTCATTATCCTTGATCATTTTTTCAAGAGAATAAACCATGGTGTCAGCTTCATTTTTCGTTTCGATCATTTCCCTTGCTTTTTTGTCTTCTTCTGAATGGGCTTCCGCGTCATTAACCATTTTATCAATCTCAGTGTCTGAAAGACCGCTTGAAGATTCAATGGTTATCTTCTGCTCTTTTCCTGTCCCCAAATCCTTGGCTGAAACATGAACAATACCATTGGCATCGATATCAAAGGCTACCTCAATCTGCGGAACACCGCGGGGTGCCGGAGGAAGTTCAGTAAGATCAAAACGTCCCAGGGTCCTGTTCTGGGAAGAGAGTTCCCGTTCGCCCTGAAGAACATGAATCGATACGGCGGGCTGATTATCCGCTGCCGTAGAAAATATCTGACTTTTCCGTGTAGGAATCGTTGTATTTCTTTCGATAAGTTTTGTCATAACACCGCCAAGTGTTTCGATACCGAGAGAAAGGGGAGTTACATCAAGAAGCAGAACATCATGAACATCCCCGGAAAGAACTCCGCCCTGGATAGCCGCACCGATAGCAACAACCTCATCAGGGTTGACGCCTTTATGGGGGTCTTTGCCAAATACTCTTTTTACCAGCTCCTGTACTGCAGGAATTCTAGTGGACCCACCAACAAGAATTACTTCATCAATATCACCGGGAGTCATTCCAGCATCCTCAAGTGCGCTCAAGCAGGGGGTTCTAGTCGCATCGACAAGATCTTCAATAAGCTGCTCGAATTTTGAACGGGCCAGGGATATAACCAGGTGCTTGGGTCCGTTCTGATCAGCAGTCAAAAAGGGAATATTTATTTCAGTCTGCATTTTACTTGAAAGCTCAATCTTCGCCTTCTCTGCCGCTTCTTTTAGGCGCTGAAGTGCCATTTTATCAGCTGAAACATCAATTCCAGTCTGCTTTTTGAATTCTTCAATAAGCCAGTCCATAATCCGCTGGTCAAAGTCATCACCGCCAAGGTGTGTATTTCCATTGGTTGATTTAACCTCAAACACACCATCACCAAGTTCAAGGATTGATACGTCAAAGGTTCCGCCACCGAGGTCATAGACGGCAATTTTTTCATTTTCCTTGTTCTTATCAAGACCATAGGCCAGAGCTGCGGCTGTAGGCTCATTAATAATACGCTCAACCTCAAGGCCCGCTATTTTTCCAGCATCTTTTGTGGCCTGACGCTGCGCATCGTTGAAATATGCGGGAACAGTAATAACCGCTTTTGTTATCGTTTCTCCCAGAAAATCTTCAGCTGTCTGCTTCATTTTCTGAAGTATTCGAGCTGAAAGCTGCTGAGGAGTAAAGTCTCCGGCAACAGTTTTCACGACTACATTATTATTGCTGTCCTTATCTACATTATATGGAACCATTTTCATTTCATGGGTCAGGTCACCTTCACCAAAATTAAGGCCCATAAATCGTTTAATAGATCGGATAGTATTTTCCGGGTTTGTGATAATCTGGTTTTTAGCAGGCTGTCCGACAAGTCGCTCGCCCTTATCATTAAAGGCAACTATTGAAGGCGTAGTTCGCTGCCCTTCTGCGTTCTGAATAACCGCGGGTTCTCCACCGGTCATTACAGCAACACAGGAGTTTGTTGTACCAAGGTCAATTCCGATTATCTTACTCATTGCAAATCTCCTTTTGCTTTATAAAATTAAACAGCTTTTTAACATTTCTTTAGATCTGCCGGTATCGCCGTCACGGCATCCGGCAGTTCTTTTTAACCTTTCGTCTCTTCAGCGGCACCGTTACTGCCGCCGTTAGAGGCATCCTGCCGGGGAACAGGTTTCGCAACCTTTACCCTGGCACTTCGTACTACCATGTCTTCTATCCTGAAACCCTTCTGATGTACAAAGGTTACCGTATCGACATCAACCTTTTCGCTCATCTCGATCTCAACAGCTTCATGGAAATTCGGATCAAAGGGCTGTCCGTCAGCAGCAATTTCTTCAATACCGTAATTATTGAAAGTTTCTTCAATTCTCTTTGATATCATTGAAACACCCTGAACAAAAGAGCTATGGCTTTCGTCACAGGATCCTTCATCTGCATCAACGCTGCCAGATGCCTCTATAGCTCTCAAAAGATCATCATTGATCATAATGATGTCTGTTGCGAAATCACGAATAGCGAATTTCTTAGTATCTTCAAGCATCTTCGTATTGCGTTTTTTGAAATTCTCAAAATCCGCCTGCCGCCTCTGAAGCAAATCCTTGAGAGAATCGGCTTCTCCCCTGAGCTTTAAAAGATCTTCTTCCTTTTCATTAACTCTTTCACGCAGCTCTGCAAGCCGCGGATCTTCGACAGGTTCCTTTTCTTTTCGACGCTGGCCGCTGCGGCGTTCTGTCTTCCGTCTTTCTTCTTTTCTTCTTTCTTCTTCCTTCGACACTGCCCCTTCGGCCTTTTCCTTTTCGGAAGCCGTATCAACAGAAGAAGCATCTTCGTGAGACTTTTCTTCTTTCTCCATCTCACTCTCGACTTTTTTACTGTGTTTACCCATTATTACGCTTTTCTCCATTCTCTTATATTGTACCTGTCCCCTAACGTGACATTCTGGTAAGCAGCTCTGAGACTATTCGTCCCGTATAATCCACCAGGGGAACAACTTTTTTATAATCCATCCTGGTAGGCCCGATCACACCGATCACCCCTACCGTTCTGTTTCCAATCTTATAGGACGTAGTTACCATACTGCATCCTGATACTTTAATATTTTCTATTTCTTCACCAATGAAAGTACGTATGCCCTCTTTGCTCAGTGAATCTTCAAGAATTGATCTGATAATATTTTTTTCTTCTATAATATTAAGAAGACTGTTAAGTCGCTCTTCTTCAACCATTTCAGGAATTTTCAACAAATTCTCGATTCCGTCAACATGAAGCTCTGATTCCTCTTCGTCTCCCAGTCCCAGTTCGGCAATATCTATGGCCATATCAGTATTGAATCCCTGTACCGGATTTCCCCTCAGGTATTCAAAAATCTTTTCCCGTATCTCATGAATAGAATAGCCGCAGAGTTCACCGGTAAGATATCGGGAATATTCATAAAGAGCATCAGGAGTCAGGGTAGCAGAGACAAAAACCTTTTTTGTCAGCACCATACCGGTACGGGCCACCAGGATCAAAAGAATCTCGTTACTGTCAACAGGAACCAGTTCAATTCTCTTTACCACGGCAAAATCAGGACGGGGAGTAAGCATTACCCCGGAATAATTCGACGCCTGGGAAAGCATTCTGGTAATTGAATCAAATATTTTATCGAGACGCATTTCCCGGGCAAGAATATCTTCTTTCAGTTCAATATCTTCATTAAAAGAATAACTGTAATTTTCAAGCAGTGAGTCAACATAATACCTATAGCCCCGGTCAGTCGGTATCCGGCCTGCCGAGGTATGAGGCTGCTGAAGGTATCCAAAATTCTCAAGATCAGACATTACATTTCTCATGGTAGCGGGAGAAATAGAGAAATTATATTTCTGCACAAAGGATCTTGACCCGACAGGCTTTCCTGTCAGAATGTATTCATATACCAGAGCCCTCAGAATAGCGGATTCACGCTCATCAAGTATTCTATCAGATATGGAACTATCAGTCATTTCTACCATCCATTATTAGCACTCAGCAAGTACGAGTGCTAATAATATACAGAAATAACTTACCACCGTCAAGAAATTGGGAGGAAAAATGCAGGAATTTCTTATTTTTTCTTTTTCTTGTTCTCTTTCGCCTGATCTTCAGCCTCAAGAGTCTGCCTGGCGGCATCAATGGTATTTTTCAGCTTTGTCGCTTCTCCATCTTCACCAAAAAGAACATGTATCTTCCGCAGGGCTGCAAGGAGCTCAATAGATCGTTTCATATCATCCCGCGCCCTTCCGGAAAGTTCATACTTGTTCCGGTACAGTTTTGCCGACTCAGCCAGGGAATCTTTGCAAAGCTGCATCAGGTTGAGACGCTCACGGTAAAACTCACTGCGGGGGTCCCGGTACTTTGCCACATCGGAAAAATTCGTAATATTTTTAGTAATCACGGCAATCCGCCCCTGAAGCTCAACAAAAGACCACTTCCATTTTGACCCCTCTCCTACCTTCTGTTTCAGAATCATAAACATATCATGAATTCTTTCCACCAGGGCAAGGATCTGGCCCGCATCAAACTGATCAATTTTCTGAATAAACTCATCATTTTCCCGTAGAGAACGGTCGATGTCGTCACCAACTGTCTCTTCAAGCATCTGAAGAATCTTATAAAATTCTTTCCGGGCATTGTTCAGAAAGGTTTCATTCTTAATGCCCAGCATATCTAGAGAAAGATCATTCATTTTAAAAAAAAGACGCATATTATAAATATGATAGGTTGTCGCCTCCAGATTATAATATCCTTCAAGGCGGGGAGCTTTCTTCTTTTTAACCATCGACTCGGTGATCAACTTACCAGTGGTTTCAACTTCCCTCTTGATATCCTTTATTTCATCATTATATGCGGCCTTTTCAGCCTTCCCTATTGCCATATCATCTACCCGATTTTATAATATTCTTATTTGAGCGCCCTATCCGGAACTACCGACACCTCTACCATAATAAAATGTTCTCTTTATGTACTATCGGCTAAACTTCCTTTTATTTATACTTCTTTACCTGTACGATACTCTAAAAGAGCACTCATGAGCCATATTATTGTTATAAAATTACTTGACTAAAATCACCTGTTAATTGAAACTACATATTATGAATAAATCGATCCTCTGTCGATTTATTTTTTTTTCATGCGTATCATACCGAAAGCTAAAAACTTAAGAAGTATCAGATAACACTATAGTAGCAACAAGGAGAAGGCATTGGTTCGTAAAAGTAATGAAATCAAAAATCCAGATGGAAAACTGGGAATACTAATACCAGGTCTCGGCGCAGTCAGTACCACATTTATCGCGGGTGTTTGCGCCATAAGAAAAGACCTCAACAAGCCTATCGGTTCTCTCACACAGATGGGAAAACTGCGGGTCGGAAAAGGCGACCAGGCAAAAGACGTTAGCATTAAAGACTTTGTGCCCCTGGCAGACCTTAAGGACATCGAATTCGGAGGATGGGATCTCTTTGAAGATGATGTTTATGAAGCAGCCTTGAACGCAGCTGTTCTAAAGAAAGAAGACATCGAGCCGTTGAAAGATGAACTTTCTGCCATCAAGCCATGGAAAGCTGTTTTCAACAAAGAATATGTTAAGAAACTTGACGGATCCTGGGTCAAAAAAGGCTCCAGTCACTGGGACCTGACAGAACAGGTAAAGGAAGACATCACCAACTTTCAAAAAGAGAAAAAAATAGAAAGAATGGTAATGGTCTGGTGTGGAAGTACTGAGATATACCAGGAAATGATACCCGGTGTTCACGATACGCTGGCTAACTTCGAAAAAGCCCTGAAAGACAATCACGAAAAAATTGCACCGAGTATGATTTATGCCTATGCCGCACTTTCATTGGGTATTCCCTATGCTAACGGCGCGCCAAACCTCTGTAATGACATTCCCGCACTGTGGGAACTGGCAGAGAAGAACCAGGTTCCCATGGGCGGTAAAGACTTTAAAACCGGCCAGACCCTGATGAAGACTATTCTTGCTCCCGGATTTAAAGCCAGAATGCTTGGTGTCGCCGGATGGTTTTCAACCAATATCCTCGGTAACCGAGACGGGGAAGTTCTTGACGATCCTGAATCATTCAAAACAAAGGAAGTCAGTAAGCTTTCAGTTCTTGATAATATTTTTCAGCCTGAACTCTACCCTGACCTCTACAACAACTACTACCATAAAGTAAGAATAAACTACTATCCTCCACGGGGAGATAATAAAGAAGGATGGGACAATATCGACATCGTTGGATGGCTCGGATATCCCATGCAGATCAAGGTTGACTTTCTCTGTCGTGATTCAATTCTGGCAGCACCTATCGTCCTTGACCTGGCTCTTTTCATGGACCTTGCTAAAAGATCAAACCTCTGGGGCAACCAGGAATGGCTTTCTTTCTTCTGGAAAAGCCCGATGCATGCTCCCAACGAAGAACCGATACACGACCTTTTCGTACAGGCCATGAAACTGAAGAACACTCTCAGATGGCTCAAGGGCGAACCCCCTGTGACCTATCTCGGTTCAGAAACTTACGACTAAAAACTATCATTAAAACAATAGACAAAAAAAGCCGGCTCGAAAGAGCCGGCTTTTTTTGTGTGTTTTGACAGAAGCCACTAAAAGGTTTCAGAAATATAATTATTACTCGTCATGCATTTAAACATATTTTAATCCTGAGGCCGACAAGGCACCCATGGTCGAGATTCATCTTCAGCTATATGCACGACTGTGTTTATGTCATCTGAATCATGCATGAGATACACACATCCAGACATTATATTTTTAAATGATGGCAGATCTTTTACCCGATTTAAAATACGTATACCATCTTCATCGCCAATCCAAAATATATTTTTTTTTGACCCGGTAATCTCACTATAGTTTTTTTCAAATAAAAATTGATGGTTATTATAGTTATTGAGCTCTACCACTGAACGGGGTACCTCAATAGTAAAACGGCAGAGCTCTGAATAGAGAGAAAGAGTAAGGGCACCCATTAAAAATTCCGGATATTGCTTTTTGTATTCACTAAATTGTGAGTCTATCCAATCAACTATATCGTCCTCAATTAATTCAATTTCCTGCTGTGGCCAGCGTTTTGAAGCTGGGGCACCCTGTTTTTCTAAAATTACAATCTCTTTATCCTCTAGAACTACAATTCGACCATCGGACAAAAGCGCCGCATCTTTGAGATCAAGTAATAACAACAATTCATCATTATATTCATCTTCTTCAACATCAGAATCAATAATAGACATGACCTCAATAAGATTAGTAGAGCCATTGCTATCAATTTCAAGATGCCACATATGAGCTTCTTCATCTATAAGCAAAAAATGGCATGATCCATTCTCATCATGCTTTAGTTTAACCCATCGACTCTTTCCCTCCCGGTTTTCTTGAACCAGGCATATAGACTGGGGATCCTTACGGTCTGTGATATTAATAATCCATGATCCCTTTCCATTAACACTTTCTGTAAGTATTAAATAATCACCACATTTTTGTATTTTAACAGCAATAAATTTAATGTCTTTTACATTCATGGCTGACAGAATCTCAGGTTCCTTTGGATTTGAGATGTCAACAGTGATGAGCCCGCCCCACCGTGCTGCCATATATAAGATAGAACCATCAATAAGAGCGTCTTCGCCTCCATAGTTCATTTCTGGATACCCTGTTCCTACCAACGAAAGAAATTGAGGGTTTTTCAAATCACTTATATCATATAATTCACTGCCATGGTTTCCTGTTAGTGTTGCAATTTCAGAATCCCTATCAAAGGCAATAGCAATTAATCTATCATTAAAATATCTCTGTGCACTTATTTCACTTTCACTTGAATCCTTTGCATCGGGATTGATAACAGTTAAGCCTCCTGGCTGGGCAACAAGATAATACTTTTCCTCAACAGAACAGTCATATAATTTAAAATTACATTCCAACTTTTTATTACTTATGGGATTAAATGGATCAGTATAATCAAACTCAACAAGACCTACATTGGAACCCAGCAAGCAGATCTTATGCCTTTCCATGTATGCAATTTTTTCAAAAGAATGGTCTTTTTTTATATTACAAGCTGTTATTTTTTTCCATGTTACAGACTCTCTGGAATTTTCAGTATGAAGCTTAAGTATGACGGGAGTGATGGATTCTATATGCTCTCTTATGTAAGCACCCTGTTTTTTATATTGTTCTGTATAAACTTCTTTTTGCTTTATAATTGATAGAAGTTCAGGGTACTCTTTAAAATCAAATTCTGCAAATTCAAGAGGAGTGCCATACTCCTCAGAAAGAGCTCTGTGTAAAGACTGTATGGACAGTGTTTTATTTGTGGAATATAGCACTAGTGCCTTTACCCACCAGTAAAATCCATCTTGATCTTTGTCTATTGATGTTATTAGTTCTTCAGCCCTTCCTGATTCCCCTGAAAAGACCCATGCCATTGCCATATAGAGGTTAATTTTGTCTCTGTTTTTTTCATCTTCACTAAGCCTGGTGTTGCCATAATCAAAAAACTCTTCATATTTTTTTTCATACATGAGAGAACGGAGTTCCAATTCCCACATTTTTGATCTAGTTTTTTCCTTTAATGCTTCTATTTGTTTAAGTGCTTCACCTGGCTCCCCCTTTTTAAGATGATATTCGGCAAGCTCCCTTTTTACCTCCTGTTCCATAATATCATGCTTTGATAAATATTCAAGGTAGGTATTTGCAGCCAGAGTACCATAGCTGTTTAAGCCCTCTCTAATGATTCGCCAGACACTGGGCATATCGATTGTTTTATGAATTTCAAACCAGTGAGAAAAATTTTTTTCATCAGACGGATCAGGCATAGTTTCAGGATCAAGTTCTAACTCAGGATGGGTCCGAAAATGGTTAATAAGTATTTCTAATATTGCATCTTTTTTCAGGTTTATCCATTCATCATATGAAGTACTTCCTGCCAGCCGTATATCAGAAGGATCATCTTTCATTTTAAATAAGATATCATGCCTGTCTTTATAATACATAAGCATATCAGAGAATAAATAGCTTTTAGTCAATGAATCATCTTCAGGATAAAACATTGTTATCCCCTTATCACTGAGAACTCCGTATTGAGTTGACCTCTTCCTTCGTTTTATTGTCTCTTTAATTGGCAAAAGAACGCCTGCACCTTCAGGATGATAGAAGGCAATGAGGTTTACATTTTCTGACCTTGTAATACCCTGAGCCATAAATCCCACAGTATTTGTAAAGCTGCCAAGATCCTGTGATATTGCAATTCTTCGAATAGCTGCGACTATAGTTTGCTGTAATTCCAGAATATGCTTGTAAAAAAGATTATTTAATCTGGGATCAAGAAATTCAACAGATTCAGGCAGTTTGTTTTTATTCACAGAATCGAATTCATTTATATTATCATCTGTATCAGATTTAAATAAATTATCCAGCGAATCAAGCCATTCGACATTAGATATCCTGCCAATGGCTTCATGTTCATCAAACTCTTTATATTCTTCCCATTCTTCTGTTGCCCAGACAAGAATCGAATGCCAGTCTTTGGAAACACCCACAACTATCTGTTTAACAGTATCTCTATCTATGATATTGTTATCTATCGTATTATTAATAGTTAAAACAAGCTGCCTGATTAGAATTTCCAAATTCATGATATTTTCTCTTTTATAATGACACTGTGATACTTTACTATTCTGACAAAGGAGCTGTTTGCACGATCTCCCCTGACACTTCCCACATTTTATCAACATCCAATAAATCATCATCATTTCTGCGAAGTTCAGATATGAAATAATGTCGAGGTTTCAACAAAATTGTCCAGGGAATGAGTGGATTTTTAGTTTTAATTTCATCTGACAGTTTAAGTGCTGCACGTTCAATGATTTCATAGAGCCTGTACATTGCCCAGGGGGCACCGGTGTCATCAGTCATACCCTCACGCTTGTAATCATTACGAATATTTCGGATACCATCAATGGCCCCATTAAAATCTTCAATTGCTTCATTCATTATTATATTCCTTTTTTTACTTTAGAAAAATCAGAGCGATTACAGAATTTTAATGATACCCGTAATACATTTCCCAGTAATCAGGGAAGTCTTCACCTTCAGTTGCTTCTTTCATAACATCGGGGATTTGCCATTTTATTGGATCTTCTTCATCAGGGCCCCTTTCTTCGATTAAATCAGAACCCCGATAATTGCATGGATCAAATCTAATCTTTTCAAGTAAAAAATGATCCATTAAATATTTCTCCTGAATACTCCTGAGCAGCTTGTAATTATGATTTACCAGCACTTCACCTCTTCTGATTTTGTTTGCCTCATCCTGATTGGAGTATTTTTGATAATATCCAACATCAAGTTGCCAATAAATGAGCAATGCTGTACCCTTATCACACAATGGAGAGTCAATAACCCATTCCATTACCTGAGCACCGTCATCCCAATTATAATTTGTAGCGAGTTGATGCAATTCTTCAGGACATGTAAGTGTCTTAAATGCTTCTATATCGTAACCTCCATGTCCCTTCTCAAAAAAATTATTCTCTATATATTCAACTCTTTCTTTTGTAAGTATTTTCATAATGTTTTCTCCTGAATATATTTAATCATGCCGCTATATAAAAATTTTGAAATACACGAAAGTTTTCTATCATATACCGGCACAAAAGGCATGACAAGTTTTATCAACAGCTGCATCATGGCACTATTTGTTTCAATATTAACAAAAAGCGCCAAGCATGGATAGCTCAGTTCCGTAGATGCACGGAGACACAGGAGCGGCCATCGGCCATGCAAGGCTTTTCATACCTTCAAAATTTCAGATCACTTAAAGAACATATTCCCGTCGATAATCCTGATATTTTCCGGAAACTTTCCGTCCCATGCAATTAAAATTGAATCAATCAATGCGGCAACTGTTGAATCATAATCAGTCTCATACCTTTTATATGTATTGGGATTGAAACCAGGAAACGTTTCCATAATACAATCCCAGAATTGATCACTCTCAAAATCATAAAGATCAAATTCCAAAATATCATCTTCGATGATGTCGATAAATGCATGATCAAATGACAATGAGACTATTTCTTTGACAAAGCTAAATGGATCAGGAATATCTTTTGATGTGAGATCAGAAATTATTTTTCCCATATCTGTCTTGGGCTTTGCTTCCTGCAGTTTCATATGTGTTTTCATTGACAGGTTCATAACATCAAGATGGTTCCATCCCAGGATTTTGGTTATAGAACCAAGTATTCCCTCAAATATATCGAGTTGATCCAGTTCAATAAGCGCTAGCTCCTTCGATGATATCCTTAATTCCTTTGCAAAATCCTCACAAGATAGTCCTCTTTCCTCACGCATCCTGATTAATCGTTCGCCAATTGATTCGTTTTCTGAAAGCATTTTCAGCAACGCTTCCTTTTGAGAATTATTTTCTGTCATATTATTCCCTTCCTAACAATTTTTCAGGATTTTACCTATCACCCCGATCACTTCATCAATAGAAATATTGAGGAATGTTTAAATACACTGATTTATAGCCGTATTATATGTCCTTTTTTAAAAGACGAGAGCATGTTCTTAAAATCATTAAAAAAGATACCTGTCGTTCACATTTATAAATGTGAACCCATTTTTTACAGGTTTTAGTTATTTTATCGACGCTCTTTTAGCTCAACAGCGAGTTCTTAATGAGAGTTTCACTTCTTTGATATTTAAGTGAGCTCTGGCACCGGAAACCGGCATATTTGACATAACACGTTTTATCCATAACTGTATCATACCACCGGAATGGAAAAATACGGGACACAAGCACCGGCCATGCAGGACATTTTGAAATTTAAAATACATTCCGTTTCCATGCACACGGTACACGAAGCTTAAACCTTCCAAATGCTGGTATCTGGTATTTTCAGCAGCAGATGCAGCCAGAGACAGACCTGCACCTGCCCCTGGCTGATACTATTTTTTCTTTTTTATTCTTTTCACCTCTTTAATCATCCGGGCTAGCTCCTTATCTTTCGCTTTACGTTCCTGTCTTCCCTGTTCTGTGAGTTTGCTGTTGAGATAGTTCAATTCAGCCTGCATGTTGAGAAAGTTCTGATAACGGGCAGGTTCTATCCCACCAGACTCTAGGAGCTCCAGTACTGCACAGCCCGGTTCTTCTCTGTGGGTGCAGTCTTTGAAACGACAGTTTTCTGCAGCTTCGTAGATTTCAGAAAAGGTGTCTTTAAGACTCTCTTCATCACCCCAGAGCTGCAGCTCCCGCAGGCCTGGCGTATCGATAACCAGTGCTCCGCCGGGCAAAAAGAAAATTTCTTTATGAGTCGTAGTATGACGGCCCCTGCGGTCGTCTTCACGCTGTGCACCTGTAGTCTGAACAGTATGCCCCATGAGACAGTTTACCAGTGCTGATTTCCCAACACCAGACGGGCCGGAGAAGGCTACGGTTTTTCCCGGCGCAAAGCCTGCAACCACTTCTTCAATTCCTTCTCCGGTAAGAGCGCTCACCAGGTGGACCGGTGCATTGCCTGCAACAGACTTAGCAGAAAGCGCTGCCCCTTCCCTGTCGCTGCACAGGTCGACCTTATTGAGAATCACGACAGGGGCAGCTCCCCCGTCATAGGCCATGGCAAGATATCTCTCAAGCCCCCTCAGTGTAAAGTTACGCCCCCCATCAAGACCGCATACTATGCACAGGTAATCAATGTTTGCCGCTACAACCTGTTCATCGAACTCGCTGCCGGCAACCTTTCGCGAAAAGGCACTTTGCCGTTCAAGTACTGCTTCAATCAATGCAGTGCCTTCACTTTCACGCAGGGCTACCCAGTCTCCAACAGTGGGATAATCTGCCCGGCCTGCAGCAGTGTAATGGAAGTGGCCAGTTATTTCGGCCCGGGTTTCTAAGTTTTCCGAAACAACTGAGTAGATGTGACGTGATTCTTTTACCACACGTGCAGGAACCAGTCCGCGGTCCCTGAACATGCTGAACTGGTTTTCAAAAAAGTTGTTATATCCTAATGTTTTTAATTCCATTGTTTCTCTCCAAAAATACCTAGTATCTTTAACTGTTTCAATATTTCCGAACAGCCGTATATTCCATTTGCAGGCGTCACTTCAGTGAGCCAGCGGTAACTGAAAAAATATAACAGTATTCGGTCGGTGATTGTTCTGTATCTTGACATACCTGTCTCCTCTGATGCATAAAAAATGCATGCACAAATTATCTGTAAATTTAATATCAAAAAGAGTGTGGGTATATGATGTCCTGCTCTGGTTGAACAGAGTTCCGGTAGATGGGAAGCTGGTTCAGCGGATTGAACTTGTAGAGAAAAAAATTTGCCCTGAAGCCTATCCCTGGAACAGGAACATCCTTCTAACAAAATCCTTCATAAAATCTCCTGTAAATTATAAATATATTAACAGAATAAATTTTTGACTAAGAATGTCAAGTGAAAAGTGGTGCCGGGCACAGAAGGTTTTTAAAATTAATTACATAATTCCAGGGAGCGAAAAATGCATGTGCTCGACCATTTCGCACAAACCTCTTGACATTGTATTTATTTCAAATATATTTAATTAGTATTAAAATTTATTTTTGAATAGTAAATTCAATGCATTATGTGCCTTACTAAATTTTTTTTACAAAGACTATTTATGCAGAGAATATTCCTATAGAAAAAATCAAAAGAGGAATATATGAATTTAGATAAAATAAGAGAAAAACAAGCTTTCATTTGTGACATGGATGGTGTAATTTATCATGGAAATGAACTTCTTCCTGGTGTTCCTGACTTTGTTGACTGGCTCCAAAAAGAAAACAAAAAATTTCTATTTTTAACCAATTCATCTGAACGTTCTCCAAGAGAATTGCATCAGAAATTAAAAAGATTAGGATTGAGTGTTCCTGAGAATCATTTTTATACAAGTGCGTTAGCTACAGGCAGTTTTCTTCGGTTACATAGCCCGGGAGGAAGCGCTTATGTAATCGGAGAAGCCGGATTGATCAATGCGGTATATGATGCCGGACTAACCATGAATAATATTACACCAGATTATGTTATAGTTGGAGAATCAAGATCATATACTTATGAAACATTGACTCATGCAGTTAATCTGGTTTTAAATGGCGCTAAACTTATTGGAACTAATCCTGATTTAACTGGTCCGATAGAGGGCGGCATTGCTCCTGCAACTGGTTCACTTATCTCCCCAATAGAAAAAGCTACAGGAAGCAAGGCTTATTTTATAGGAAAACCCAATCCCTTGATGATGCGCCATGCCTTAAAAAAGTTATCATCCAGGAGAGAAGATACAGCTATAATCGGTGACCGAATGGATACTGATATTGTTGCGGGGATAGAATCTGAAATTGAAACTGTACTCGTACTAACCGGAGTTACCTCAAGAGAGGATTTAACTCAGTTTGCTTATCAGCCAGGACATATCCTTGATGGAGTTTTTCAGATTTCACAAAATACATGATTCATATAGCAGAAAAGTTCTCAATCACCTACCAGAACATGAGGCATAACAGGTTTTAACAATGGGTATATTCATCGGCTATTCCTTCGATATTACATCTCATTTTCGTACCGGCTTTAACCTGCGAACTGTACTCATATTCAGAGACCAGATAATTTATAATGTGGTACCTGCAGTTTTCCTCAACTACACTTATTAAGATATCAGTTACATGAAAAACCTTTCCTCCCGATCATTAAGCATATATTGTCCCTTTTTAACCATAGAAATATCTTCTATCGAAGAACCTGCTATTTCAGAAAGTTGAGACATGGCAACATCAATTCGAACAGTTCCTGATGAATCGGTTTTCATTTCAATATCAATGGCTCTCTCACCGTCTATTTTCCAGTTCAACACCGCGTCATCAAAGGGGATCTCGGCGGTTCCCTTTTTTGTTTTTTTCACAAAGGAAGGAGCTGACCGGGCCGCCTCGGCAAGAGATGAGATAGTATGAGGGTCGCCCTCTATCCGGTAGAGGATCCCCCTCACCTTCCCCATAATTGATCCCTTTTCTTCTGAGATCTCTGAATCGATATAGTCTATTCCAACAGGAAAACTTTTTTTAAGTTTCTCGAAAACTTCCGTTCCCGGTAAATCATAAAGATCGATATCAAGTATCTCTGATTCACTTTCAATGCCCAGGGGCACGGGAAAACCGGCTGCAATCCGTTCACGTTTATTGAATCCCTGGGAAAAGGCAACAGGCATGTCGGCCATACGCAGGGCACGCCTTATCACCTCGAGAAAATCAAGGTGTGACAGGTACCGTGACAGTCCCAGTTTGCTCAGCCTGAGACGAAGGACTCCCTTTACTTCAAAACGCTTTTCAAATTTTTTAAGCCCCTCTTGTATAGCCTCACGGTCAAGCTCATCACGATAGCGCCACTTGGGACCATCGAATTCACCAAGGTCAACACAACGGTCACGCCAGTTATTCTTCAGCTTTTCAAAACCGGTAGAAACCCACTCCCAGGGAAGTTTTTCTTCTCCCCGCACGCCCAGATAATCCCGCCAGCCGGGAAGGGTTTCATCAAGGGCGGAAAACCAGGCTCCGTATTGAAAATATTCGCGCCATGAATCGAGACGGCACCCGTCATTATAGGCCTTCAGTACCCCTGCCCCGAGGCGGGCGTCACCACGGGCGAATACACCCTCGAGAAGAGAAAGCCTCAAGTTATGGCTTTTGATTTTAATAGAACGGGGAAGCCCCTGTTTTACCCTCAGCACAATGTCACTGAAGTATTCTTCGTCCCGCTGTTCTTCTCTTTCGAAGGGAGTATGAGGTTTTGGGATAAAAGGAGAAATAGTCACATTTATTTCTCCCTTTCTTTTCCCCATTGTACGTATTTTTTTAAGCAGTTCAATAATTGACTCAGCTTCATCCTCATCCCGGGAGCCCGGGAGCCCAATCATAAAATAAAGCTTTATCACCCGCCAGCCGTTTGAAAAAACATAATCAACAATTTCGAGAAGCTCTTCTTCATAGACTTTCTTGTTTATTTTTTCACGAAGATTCCGGGAGCCCGCTTCTACAGCAAAGGTAAGAGAAGATTTTCTTACATCAGATATCACTTCAATGATATTAAGGGTAGTAGAATCAACCTTAAGAGAAGGAAGAGAAATAGAGACCCCCTCTTCATTCAGACGGGGCAGCATTCGGTTTAAAAGGGTCACCAGGTCACGATAATCACTTACAGAAAGCGACGCGAGGGTCAGCTCATTGTAACCGGTACTCTTGAGGGCTTCAAAGGTCTTCTCTTCAATACGCCCCACGTCAAAGGGACGATATGGGAGAGTATAATATCCCGCATGGCAAAACTTGCAAAGATTGTAACACCCCCGGGCAACCTCAAGAACCGCCCGCTCCTGGGTTATCCGCATTGAGGGTACAAGTGGAGTCACCGGATCAGCCGGTTCGTTTCCCCGGTAGACACGCTTATGAACTTCCCGTCCATCGAGACTCAGAGCCGCGGCACCTTCATATTTAAAAGTGTAGTCAGCGGGGTTCATAACGCCCTCGATTTTACTCAATTCACAAATCAGCTTCTGCCGCGTCCATGCCTCTGACTTCCCCCTCAAAAAAAGAGCCGCTATTTCGACTATGCCGTCTTCGCCGTCTCCCATAAAAAAAAGATCTATAAAATCACTGAGGGGAAAGGGATTGGAAACCGCTTCTCCTCCCGCGAGAATCACCGGATCACCTTCAGTCCGGTCTTTCCGCATCAGGGGAACTCCCCCGAGGTCAAGAATCTGAAGAATATTGGTGGCAAGCATTTCGTGAGAAACGTTGAATCCGATACAATCAAGCTCTCCGAGGGGAGTAAATGTTTCAAGGGTATAAAGAGGAAGTTTATTCTCCCTGAGGATAGACTCAAAATCGGGGGCCACAGCAAAGACCCGCTCACAGGCTGCCCCTTCCACGGCATTGACCCGGTCATAGAGAATCTTTATGCCGTTATTACTCATGGCAACTTCATAGAGGTCAGGGTAAGAGACTGCCATTCGAAAAGTTGCCTCAGGTTTTATTACACCGTTAAGCTCACCGCCGGTATAACGGGAAGGCTTCTGCACCTTCAAGAGTACTTTTTCAATAGATTCAGGTATCATTGTATTTCCCCGGGCCGTCAGCCCTGCATTGTACCGAGAGTACCGGCCATCAGTACATACTGATCAAGATGCAGTTCTTCGCCTCGTTTTTTTTCATCTATACCGCAGGTCACGAGAAGCTCCCGGACGGTTTCACGTTTCAGGGACATGTGGGGAGAATCAGAGAGTGACTTCAGGATTGTTTTGCGTCTTCCCCAGAAGGCGGAACGTATCAGGTCATGAAAAGACTTTAAATCAGCGGGACACAGGTTGCGGTTCTCCCGCGCCTTAAGGTGAAGAAAAAGAGAGGCCACATCAGGTCTCGGATAAAAAGCTTCACTATTTACAACAATTGTCTCTTTTATTTCATAATAATATCCGAGAGAAACAGTCATTGCCCCATAGCTCTTCTCGCCGGGAGAAGCGGCAAGACGGTCTCCCATTTCTTTCTGCATCATCACATATATATCGGGGGGCATAATTTCAGTTGCCATCCGGAAAAGTATCTCTGAAGCGCAATAATAAGGAAGATTCGAGACTGCCCGGGTAATCTTTCCCCTGAAGGGCTCAAGGTCCAGGCGACAGAAGTCTCCATGAACAATTCGGGCTCCTTCCTTTTCCTTGAGAAAATCTTCAAGGTACCGGCAGAACCCCGCATCAATTTCAACAACCGTAAGTTTTTCGGCAGCATCCGCAAGCCCCCCGGTCATGGCACCAAGCCCCGGGCCCACCTCAAGAAGCCGGTCTTCGGGTCCCGCATCTACAAGCCGCAAAAGCTTATCAACGACATTGTCATCAACAAGAAAATTCTGTCCGAGTTTCCTGTTCGGCGCGAGACCATAGCTGCGGCAAATGCTGTCAATGTCAGCCCGTTTCATAATTATAGATAATGCTCCTTTCATTCCCTGAGTCAGTCATTGTCGGGTCCCGGCTCTATCATTCAATACATTTTTTAGTTTAACCCCCTTGATATAATAAAACAATTGAAATATCGGGAAATTAATTTATACTATAAATACATTTCTCCCTTGACAGGAGACTCGGCCTGTTTTTTTAACATACATTCTGACAGGCAAATACAGACTACACAAAAAACAGCACTACCGGGAAAAAGAATATGAGCCGCAAAGAAAGAAAACAACAGATCAGCAAAAAGATTGAAGAGAAAAAAGAAAAGCTCGAAGCCAGGGCCGAAGAAATAGAATCCCGCATTGAAGAAGGCCGCGAAGAGCTTAAAATAAAGTACGCAAACATTACCATACGAAAGAAAATTCTCCTGGGAGCCCTCTCCGTTATTCTTCTTATCTGGGGATTTTCCAATTTACTTTCTCTCCTTGAACTCAGAAATGTGGGCCGTGAAGCGATAATTCAAAAATCCGAGGCCATTACTAAAATGGGTGAAGCTATCCGTGAATACCAGGCAGAAAACTGGAAGCGGGGTGTCTATGATAAAGAATTTCTAAAAAAAGATATTAAAGGGAAGTTTACCTATGCAGTCCCGGTATTTTCTTCTATAATAACAATGCGTAAAAAGGCCGAAGAACTCAATTACCAGTTTCGAGTCCCCAAATTAAACCCCCGCAACCCTGAAAATACACCGACAGAACTCGAAGGTAGAATTCTCAAAGAGATGAAAGCGGGCGACAAGGACGAACTTCTCTACATTGACCATGACAGTGATGTCATTCGATACTTTAAGGCGGTACGCCTTACCAAAGAGTGTCTGATGTGCCATGGGAATCCAAATAAATCCTACCAGTATTGGGGGCGCCGCGACGGAAGAGATCCCACTGGCGGGAAAATGGAAAACTGGAAAGTGGGAGAAATGCATGGGGCCTTTGAGATAATTTACTCTACAAAAGAATATGTCAGCACAATGCTGGCCCTCACCGCCAAAACGGGTATCATAAATATTATTATTATCATCATCGCCATTCTGCTTATCCGCTTACTGGTTCTTCGGGCCCTGACACCCCTTGATACCATGTCCTTCTCCCTTGACGACCTGAACAAGGGAGCCGGTGACCTGACCCGGGAAATCGACATTAAAACCGACGATGAAGTCGGTCACCTTGCCGGGCTTTTTAACAGTTTCCTCGGACAGATAAAGGGAATGGTTGTCTCTACACGGGAATCATCTGATCATGTTGCCGCCTCTTCAGTGGAAATGACCGCCTCAAGTGTAAACCTTGCCAATGTGGCCCAGGACCAGGCAGCTTCTATTGAAGAAACTTCCTCTTCGATGGAGCAGATCAAGGCGACTATTGATTCAGTCTCAAGTAACGCGAAAGACCAGTCAAAAAAAGCTGATGCCACCCGTGGTTCCATGGAGTACCTTGCCACAGCTATTGGTGAGATCAACCGGCATGCCCAGGATGTTGATACGGTTGCCGAGGAGACTCATAAATATGCCCTGGAAGGAGAACAGGTTCTGGGACAAACCGTAACCAGCATGAAGGAAATCTACGATTCTTCCCATAAAATTACTGAAATCGTTACGATTATTTCTGATATATCTGACCAGATAAATCTCCTGTCCCTGAATGCCTCTATTGAGGCAGCCCGGGCCGGTGAGCATGGCAAGGGTTTTGCCGTTGTTGCGGAAGAGATATCCAAGCTTGCAGAGCAGACTGCCCACAGCTCGGATGAAATACAGCGCCACATTTCAGAGAGTAACCAGAAAATCAACTCAGGCTCAAACCTGGTCGAAAAAACTGCCGAATCGCTGAGAAAAATCATCGATAATGTAAAAGAAACCGTGAATCTTATTGAAAAAATCGCCCATTCATCCGTTGAACTGAACGAGATGAGCCAGAGTGTTTCCGGTGATGTTGACCAGGTAAGCCGGATGTCTGAAGAGATATCAGTTATGATGGAGGAACAAAGCGTCTCAAGCAATGAAATCATCAGGGCCATTGACCATATCAATGATATTACGCAGACAGTAGCCAGCGGCTCCGAAGAGCTGGCGGCTACATCAGAAGAACTTTCAAGCCAGGCGGAAATCCTTAAAGAGCTCGTAGCCCGGTTCAAAGTCGACTAAAGATACAAAATACTATTTTCAGAAATGTTACATATCTGTAATATTATTTTTCTTTTTCGCGATTTTTTCGCCACATAACAAAAGAAAGATTTATTTCAAAAGTCTATTTGTTACATATTTGTTAAATAGACCCTGTTTAAGGGGGTTTTTAAACTTCAGGGCTGGACAAAGTTTCCTTCTCTTTGTACATACTATATAACGACTTGATCAACAAGCAGTCACTGCAAAATGACAATGCAAATTACAGGGACACGGACAAATTAACCTGATCAAAATAGCAACGGAGGAATCATGAAAAGAAAAAACCCAATAATTGCAGCTGAAAGATTTTTTGAAATCGAAAGAGGTGTTGACGCACCAATTTCTTCCTACTTCGGCGAAGACACCTTTAACAACAAGGTAATGCAGGAAAAACTCCCCAAGGCTGTCTACAAAAAGCTGAAAGAAGCAATGAAAGAAGACAAGACCCTTGACATCGATACGGCCAACGCAGTAGCTCATGCCATGAAAGAATGGGCCATCGAAAGAGGAGCAACTCACTTTGCCCACTGGTTTCAGCCAATGACCGGTGCAACCGCAGAAAAACATGATGCCTTCATTGAACCTACAGGTGATGGTGAAGTAATCGAACGGTTTACCGGAAAACAGCTTGTCCAGGGGGAACCTGATGCATCAAGTTTTCCCAGTGGTGGAATCAGGGCAACCTTTGAAGCCCGCGGATATACAGCATGGGACATGTCATCTCCCGCCTTTTTGAGAAAAAACGGCATTGGAACAACCCTCAGTATTCCTACCGCATTTATCTCTTATACCGGTGAGGCCCTTGACAAAAAGACTCCCCTTCTCAGATCAATACGTGCAGTAAATGCCAGCGCACTTAAAATGCTTAAGCTTCTTGGCAATACCACTTCTACAAAGATTACTTCAAACTGCGGCCCCGAGCAGGAATATTTTCTCATTGATAAAGACTATTACTTTAAGCGTCAGGACCTTGTTCTCGCAGGCCGTACAGTAGTTGGCGCCGCGCCGGCTAAGGGACAGGAGCTGGATGACCAGTACTTTGGCAGCATCAAGGAGCGTGTTCAGTCATACATGCACGACTCAGAAGAGGCACTTTACAAGCTCGGCATTCCGGCAATGACCCGACACAACGAAGTAGCTCCCAGCCAGTTTGAAATCGCTCCCATGTACGAAGAAGCTAATGTTGCTGTTGATCACAACCAGCTGGTAATGGATACCCTGAGACTGGTTGCCAAGCGTCACAACTTTGCATTTCTTCTCAATGAAAAACCCTTTGCCCGCATCAACGGCTCAGGAAAACACGTTAACTGGTCACTCTCAACGGATGACGGCATCAACCTCCTCAATCCGGGAGACACACCCCACGAGAATATACAGTTTCTTGCAGTACTGGTTGCCACAATTAAAGCAGTATACAAGCATGCGGATATCCTTCGGGCATCTGTTGGTTCAGCAGGAAATGACCACCGTCTCGGTGCAAACGAAGCGCCTCCGGCAATCATTTCAATTTTCCTCGGCGATCAGCTCTACAAGATTCTTGAAGATATCGAAAAGGGCAATGTAACCGCCGCATCAGATGAAGAAATCATCGACCTCGGGGTTGCACAGATTCCCAATCTCAGCAAAGACAACACCGACCGAAACCGGACTTCTCCCTTTGCCTTTACCGGCAACAAGTTTGAATTCCGTGCAGTTGGATCATCCCAGTCAATAGCACTGCCGGTGACAATACTCAATACCATTGCAGCAGAAAGCCTTGACGAACTTGCAGAAAAAATTACAGCCAAAGGCGGCGATCCCAAAAAAGCCCTCTTTGAAGTTATCAAAGAAGAGATGAAGGTCATCAAACCGGTTCTCTTCAACGGTGACAACTATTCAGAAGAATGGCACAAGGAAGCCGAAAAAAGAGGTCTGCCGAACCTGAAGACCACTCCAGAGGCTCTTCCTGCACTGATTTCAGACAAATGTCTCTCAATGTTCGATAAGTACAAAGTACTTTCACCCGTTGAGATGAAATCACGATACAATGTTCGTCTTGAAAAATATGCCAACGATCTTGAAATCGAAGCAAAGGCACTGATTAACATCGCTGATACGATGATTATTCCATCAGGCATGAAATATCAGAAGACTCTTGCAGCTTCTATATCATCTGCAGCTTCGGTACTTGGCGACGCGGATGTTGCTCCTCAGAAAAATATCTTGAAGGAAGTCAGCAGCCTGATTAACAAAATCATTGCCGGCATCGCAAACCTGAAAGAGAAGTATGAGGAAGGAACCGCCATTGAAGACGAGCAGGCCTGTGCGGATTACTTCTGCAAAACAGTAAAAGTCCTTATGGAAGAAATAAGGGAAGACATTGATACCCTTGAGCTTATCGTCGATGATGAACTCTGGGCATTACCAAAATTCTGGGAAATGCTCTTCATTGGATAGAACAAAGCTTATATAATAAAGAAACGCCGCTTACGCGGCGTTTTTTTATACCCTCAATCTGCATTTTTATTATGCGTAAAAATAATTTTTCCCCACCCGGTCGATCATCTGTATAACTTTATATTTTTTTGATTTTTTCCCCGATTCAAACATCCGGTAACCCTCATCATGACAGTGACTGCAGGCTCCGACCGGTATTTCTAATCCAAGGCTCAGGGGGTTCCTGTTTGATACTGATTCCAAACGAATCATGCCGGCGCATTCATTGCAAATCATTACTGATTCAAGCTGACGTTCCTGGATACCATCGGTATCATAATAAATATTTTTTTGCCTTCTGGTTAAATGTCCCGGTGCGGGAAGACTCCTGTCGCGGGGGGGCTCAAAATAATTTTTAAGCACCGGTTCGGCAAGGCGCTTAATGTACCGTGTTGTCTCCTTCTCCTGGAGAATTGCTTCTCTGTTGTAATCCGGCTCCATAACGTGAGAGTAATCAATGCCTGCCATAGCAAGAACAATACCGAGGTTTACATAGGGAAGTGCCCCTTGAATTGAATAGCCTCCTTCAAGAACACAGATATCCGGATTAAGCCGGTCATTCAAAACAGCATAACCACGGGCAGAAAAATTCATATTGGTAATAGGATCAGTATAATGATTATCCTGTCCCGCAGAATTGATAATTATGTCAGGCTGAAAATCAGCAAGAATCGGCAGCACCATCTTATCAATGGCATAGAGAAAGCCATCATCAGAAGTCCGGGGAGGGAGCGGTATATTTATCGTACGCCCCCGGGCATTGGGGCCTCCCAGTTCTTCGAGGTGACCTGATCCCGGGTAGAGAGTCCGCCCATCCTGGTGTATTGAAATAAACAGGACATCGGGATCATGCCAGTAGATATCCTGAGTACCGTCTCCATGATGGCAGTCAGTATCTACAATGGCAATACGCTTTTTCCCATACTGCTCACGGATATACTCAATCATAATCGCTTCATTATTGATGTTGCAAAAGCCCCTGTTGCCGTGCACAGATTTCATTGCATGATGCCCGGGAGGACGCACCAGAGCAAAGGCACGGTCAACTTCCTTCTCCATTACAAGACGGGCAGCCCTGATTGCTCCACCTGCGGAAATCATATGGGATTCTGTAGTGACAGACGCCACATCGGGGAAACAAAAATGAGTTTTCGAGACATCCTCTTCAACAGCAATATCTGGCTTGAATTCAGTAATCCCCTCAATATCAAAAACCCCCTCTTCCCGGAGCTGATCCTGGGTATAGAGCAAACGCTCTTCCCGTTCAGGATGTGTGGGAGAGATTGCCCAGTCATAGGCGGGAAAAAAAATAATGCCGACCCTGTTCTTAACCTGTATCATATCAACGCTCCACCTGCATAACAACTCCCGGCTTAACCTGGCATTTAACACGAAGATCGTATCCCGAGCTGCTGTAGCCCGACACCATTTTAAAGGCCGAAGATTCAATCACTTCGATATCAGACTCCTGCATTGCCGGGTCAATACTCCTGGCATATTGAAAAAGATAATCATGGGCCTCGTCAATTGCATCATCAAGAGAGTAACGGCTCGTTATATTCTTTCTAACATCAAGATTCGGTACCAGAAGCTCTCCCCTCCCCGTATCGGCAAAGAGCTCTATCTCAAAGGTTGTCTTTGCAAGGGCGGCGCCGACAGCATTAACAACCTGATAGTTAGCAGGAACCGTTACCGGAAGACCAAAGGCTTTTTCGATTAAACTTTTAAATCCCGCTGCCGGTCCACCCATCACGTAAACAGATTTGGGGGTTATAACATGGCCGTCTACCATATCATGAATAGTATAGACAGGCTTGTCATTCAACTCGACAACAAAATCAGCAACCGCCTGCCTGATCGCCTCAACAGCGTATTCAACCGCCTTCCGGGCAGTTTCCCCTGCATCTTTTCCCTTGTCAGCAGCAAGCTCTTCGATTCCCTTTACTGAAGCTTTATAGTCTTTAAACTCTTTAATTTCCAAATAGTTGAGGGCATCAACAAGAGCCGGGGATGTGCCCCCTTCTGCCATGCAGGGCCCCCGTCTTTCAGGACCGACCCGAACCTCTTCGCCTTCAATTACAATTGCTGAATCGCCCCCGATACCGATTGACCTGGTTTCAAGAGAACGAACCAGGGTGGGACGACCGTTAAAAGAGATACCTTCACGCTCGACAAGAGGGACTCCCGCAACAAGCACGGCAATGTCAGTAGTTGTACCGCCAATATCAAGCATAACCGCATCTTCATCAATGTCACAAAGACCAAGAATACCAAGAATACTGGCAGCGGGCCCGGAAAGAATCGATTCAACCGGTACCTGCCTTGAATGCTCAAGAGGCATTGTACCGCCGTCAGCTTTAAGAATATTTATGTCCGCCTTGAAGCCTATTTTTTCAATAGAGCGCTCAATGGCATCGGCAAAGCGATTGTAAAGTCTCCAGACTGCTGAATTATAATAAGCGGTAGCTACACGCCGGGGAAAGGAAAGCTGCCCGGAAAGCTTGTGCCCCATGGTTAAAAAATCAGTTTCTGCAGCAAGAATTTCACGGATGTGATTCTCTCCGTCGGGATTCCTGGTGGAAAATTTAGTAACAGCTGAAAAAACCGACAGTTTCTTTTTTTTGAACCTGTTTACCGCCTTAGTCAACTCTCCTTCATTGAGCTCCTGTACCACCGTGCCCCGGTGGTCAATAGAACCTGAAATAATCTGACAGTGCTTTCCAATGGCAAAAACTTCCGGGTTGATGCCGGGACCTGCAGAAAGAAGCACACCGACATCTTCAAGGGTATTCTCAACAATTGCATTGGTTGAAAGAGTTGTACTCAGGTTTATTCTGGTTATCTTCCCCTTATCAATGCCCTCAATGACCTTTTCGAGGGCATCGTTCATGGAATTAAGGAGGTTCTTATGGTCAGTGACGGCCTTGTACGACGAGATTACACGGTTTCCGTCTATAATAACTGCATCAGTATGGGTTCCCCCAACATCGAGTCCGAGAATCATGGCACCTTCCTGAAGATTCAATAAAACTTAATATAGAGACGGGTCTACAGATATGTCAAGGAAGATATAGTATTTGTCTTGACACTCTGCTGTTTCAAAAACTACTGTTTCGCTTTAAAAAGGAAACAGTAAACCATGCAGAAACTCTTCCCTGTCACAGGCATATACAAACATTACCACTGGGGCTCACAAAACGGCCTTTGTGAAATCATAGGCATTGAAAACCAGTCAGAAAAACCAATAGCAGAAATATGGTACGGGGCTCATCCCTCGTCTCCTTCACAGGTTCTCACCGAAACAGGTGAAGTAAGTATGGGGGAAGTTTTCGGCAGGCATCCGGAAATTTTCTCATCTCATGGATCAGAAAAAAAATCCCCGGCGCACCTTCCCGTCATGATGAAATTTCTTTCAGCTGCTGCCCCCCTTTCCCTGCAGGTTCATCCCGATAAGAGTTTCGCTGAAAAAGGATATGACAAAGAAAACCAGAGCAATATTGCCATCGATGCGCCTGAACGAAATTACCGTGACCGAAGCAGTAAACCTGAATCACTCCTGGCCCTGAGCGATTTTTATGCCCTCAGGGGTTTCCACACCTATCCTGAGATCATTTCAAATCTTGAAAAATTCTGCCCCGTATCCCTTAAAAAAGATATAGAAAAATTTTCAGTCAATCAGACCGAAGAAGGCTTGAAAACACTTCTTGTCCGGCTGCTTGATCCCCGGACCGATGACAGGCACGAAATCATTACAGAAGCCCTTTCCAATGGCGAAAAATACACTGAGACAGATCCGGCGGCACAATGGATCACAAAGCTTCACCGATTCTACCCTGAAGATACAGCACTGCTGGCCCCCGCCTTTCTCAATCTGATACACCTTAAACCGGGTGATGCTTTCAGTATTTCACCAGGAATCATGCACTGCTACCTCCAGGGTACAGGCATCGAAATCATGACTCTTTCTGACAATGTATTACGGGGCGGTCTTACCAGTAAACACCGGGATCTCGATGAGCTCTTAAAAATTACTGATTTCACTCCAACGGCAAAACGGTATTTCTCCACCGACACCGGTTATGTTCAGACTGAACTGCCGGCTGAGACAGGGGACTACCGGGCTGAGAAGATAGCCTTTGAAAGTGTACAGGGCCGAATCCTCCTGAAGGCAAACAGGGGGCCTTCCATGTTTCTCGCGGTGAAGGGTGCCTGTACAATCAGAACTCTGCAGGGTGAATCCCGGGAGATGAAGCCCGGTGACTGTATACTTACCGGGAGCAATCTCGGATTTGTTACTCTTGAAGGGTCTGCAACCCTGGTGATGACCACCGTACCGGAAGATTAAAAAATCAATTTATAATATTGAGGGAAGTTCCGCATCCCGTGCACCGGTTTCCATCAAGACCCGGTACTGCTGTTTTGTATCCATAACGCTCAATAACTGTTGCACCGCAGGAAGGACAGAGGGTGCTGCTTCCCCCTGCACCTGAGGGAACATTACCGCTGTACACATAGTCAAGCTTTTCAGATGCCTTTTCACAGACCCCGATTATAAAGTCGATGTCCGTGGCCGGTTTCTCATACTTATAGCCGGGGTAATACCGGGAAACATGCCAGGGTATTGCCGGAGAGATATCAGCAATAAAGTCTACAATCTCCTGCAGCTCAGTGATGTCATCATTCATTCCGGTTACCACAAGGGTAGTAATTTCAAGGTGACATCCCGCTTCATGAACCTGCCGAATTGTATTCTTTACTGCCTCTAAACTTCCTTTCTGATTTTTCTGATAGGTTTCTTTTTTAAAGGCCTTGAGATCAATGTTCATGGCATCAGTAAACGTAAGAAGCTCTTCAAGGGGTTCAGAATTAATGCATCCGTTAGTGACCATAACATTTTTCAGGTTGTGCTCCCGGGCTAGCAGCGCCACATCACGAACATATTCAAACCAGACGATGGGCTCAGAATAGGTATAGGCAATACCGATGGAATTGCGCTGCCCGGCAGCGTCAATAATTTTCTCCGGTTCATGGAAGGTGGTTCGGGCGCTGGTATCCTGGGAGATGTGCCAGTTCTGACAATAACTGCATTTGAGGTTGCACCCAACGGTACCGATTGAAAGAATTTCCCGCCCGGGATAAAAATGATACAGAGGTTTTTTCTCGATGGGATCCATGGCAATGGCGCTCACTTTCCCGTAAATATCAGAAACGAGGGTACCATTGTTGTTGCTGCGGACTCCGCAAATACCGGTTTTTCCCGGTTTTATTATACAGTTGTGGGGGCAGAGAAGGCATGTGACACTTTCAGATTTTTCTTTTCGATAGAATGACGCTTCTCTCTCAGTGTTCATCAGGCCTGCTGTTGAGGCGGTGTTTTGGGACCTCCCGGCTTTTTAGGCTTTGTGCGCCGTTCGTCATCACGTATCATTTCGCACTTTCCTTCAAAGACGACGCCGTCAGCTATTTTAAGCTGGGATGTTCGAATGTTGCCGTAGAGTTTTCCTTCCTGGTGAATTTCAAGGCGTTCATCAGCAGTAACATTCCCTTTGATAGTCCCCTTGAGGATGACTGTCCGGGCTTTGATATTGGCCTTTACTTCAGCCCCTTCGCCTACCACGAGAATGCCGCCAGAAGTTATTTCACCATCAAATGTCCCGTTTATTTGAAGGGATTTCTTAAAAGAGAGATCACCGGAAAGCTCGGTATCCTTTGAGAATACTGTTGCAATCATTCCGAAATCATAAACCGGGTTTTTACTAATTTGTATAACTTTTTTAGCCATTACTTTTTTGTCCATTGCAGCAGACCGGCCCTTCTCCGGGCAGGCCTGGTTATTTCGTTGTCATGGTAAAGACGCCGTCCCAGTCTTCTCCAGGAGGGGTGAGTTTATACTCCTGCGCCCGCTGCAGGTATATCTGGGATGGACCATCGTCGGGGTCAATTTGTAAGGCCATATCAAATGCTTTAATTGCCTCATCCCACTTTTGCTGCTTGTATGATGTGAGGCCAAGATTATAATATTTAACTACTTCTTCCATTTTTTTTGTTAACATGGTGCCCCCTGATAGATAGTGTACTTTATCCGTAGATCTTCGCGACTGTAAACCAGTATATAATGATCAATAGTCTCTATCAATAATAAAATTTGCCAGTTCTTCTAATATACGGCGATTTTCACTCACGGGAATATCTTTTAATGAATCAAGAGCCTCGTTAATATAATCCCTTGCAATATTAAAACAGTACTCAATGCCTCCTGCATTAATGATCATCTGCCGGATTTCAGGCCATTTCTCCGCGTCAGGCTCTGACGCCATAGCCTCAAGTTCTTTTTTTAACGGCTCATCAGAATTTCTTAAAAGATATAAGAAAGGAAGTGTAATCTTCCCATCAAGGAAATCATTGCCGCTATCCTTTCCCGTAACCTCATCGGCCTGAACGACATCAAGGGTATCATCAATAATCTGAAAAGCATATCCGAGACTCAAACCGTAATGACCGAGTTTTTCTGCCACATCAACAGGCACTTCAGCCTTTCGGGCCCCGAGGCGGGCGCAGGTTTCCATAAAGCTTGCGGTTTTCAATTTGATTATGTTGTAGTAATGCTCTTCAGTGATGGAATCAATATTAGAGTACTGAAGCTGATAGAGTTCTCCCTGCACCATATCCCTGGTACCATAGACCATAAAAGGGAAAAGATCGCTACATCCGTCTTCAACTGCGATCTTAAGGGCAACAGTGTACATATAGTCACCCGCAAGTACCGCGGCCTTGCTGCCGAATTTTACCGATACTGTTTCATCGCCACGGCGCAGAAAAGCCTGATCAATTATATCATCATGAATCAACGTGGCGGCATGGACAATCTCGGCGGATGCTGCAAGGTCATAAATGCCTTCGGGCATTTCACCAAAGAGACCGCTGGTCAGAAGAACCAGGGAAGCCCGTATCCTTTTGCCCCCTCGGGAAAAAAGATGCAGCGCACTTTCATCGAGTAGATCAATACCCGTCTTTAACTGAGATTGAATTTTTTCATCTACCCTGCCGAGATCTCCCTTCAGGGGACTCAGTATATCCTGTAATGATTTTCTCATCTTTTCTCAGTCAAAGGTAGAAAGGCATTCACGCCGGGAGTCAAATATTTCAAAAACCTTATCAAGCATTGTTGTCTGAAAAAGTCTCATCAGGTTATCGTTGACAATTACCAGCTTTATATCTCCCTCATTGTCCTTGATTTTCCTTTTTATAGCAACAAGGGCCCCAAGGGCAGAACTGCAGATATGTTTAACATCAATCATGTCAATACAGATGTTCAACCGCTCATCATCGAGACACTCCTGGAGTAGTGATTCAAGTTCTTCAGACCCTTCCTGGTCAATACGCCCTTCCAGGATAATTATTTCGACACTATCGAGTGATTCTCGTTTCATTATTACTTCTCCACACTTATTTTTAGATTAAAGGGTCAGTTTCAATTTTTTCAAGAAAGTGGCACAAGATGCAGATATATTGATACACCACTCGTTATTTTTCAAGCCTTTTTATGGGCGCTCTCCCAAGGGTAACAGAAAAAATTTCCCCGGCACCCGCACCCTTTAAGATTCGGGCACATTCATTTATTGTTGCCCCCGTGGTAAGAACATCATCTACCAGCAAAATTGACTTTCCTGCCACATCTGCCCTCTTTTTAACACTAAAGCGCCCCGGTACATTGAGAAACCGACGGGAATAAGACATATTTTTCTGATTTCCCTTTCGAGAAAGGGTATTCAACACTTCTTTTACCTGAAGACCGGTTCGCCTCGACGTCTCTGCAGCCATCAGACGGGCCTGATTATAACCACGCTGACGCTTCCTTTTTCTGGAAACCGGCACCGGAACAATCAAATCAAGGGATCCCATAAAAGGTTCTTCTAACAGTCTCTTAGAAATAATATCACCAAAATGGTGATGGAGCCTCTTTTTCTGCTGTGTTTTGAACTGATAGAGAAGCTCTTTCAGTCCTTTCCCGTAGTCAAGGACTGATATATTCCTGCTGATAAACCACATTCGGTCACTGCAGATGAGACAGGTATCGCCGTCTAGAATGCCCCCGCATCGGTCACACTGAAAGGTAACCGGTTCTAACCCGGAGAGACATTTTTTACAGCAGTGATGCTCCCTGAAAAGAAGAGGCTTGCCGCAGAGAATACACCGCTCAGGAACAAAAAGGGCCAGAGCATGCTGCAATATATCATGTCCACTAGTCTTCATTTCGGTACCTCGTCGGATCAGGAACCCCCGCCTCAACAAAGCCCTGCTTTCGAATAATACAGCTATCACAGGAACCACAAGATGATCCATCTGCAGCAGGGTCATAACAGCTGTGGGTCAGAGAATAATCGACTCCCAGGTTTGTGCCGATTCTGATAATTTCAGACTTTTTCAGGTCGATGAGAGGTGTTTCTATAGCTATCTCATTCCCGCCGACGCCTGCCTTTGTACCCTGACGAGCCATTTCAGTGAAGGCACTGAAAAATTCAGGACGACAGTCTGGATATCCGCTGTAATCCACAGCATTTGCGCCTATAAAAATATGATTGATACCCCGGGACTCCGCCAGAGAAAGGGCATAGGATAGAAATAAAATATTTCGCCCCGGCACATACGTTTCTGGAATATCATTTTCACCAGCAGAAACCCGGTCATGGGGAACATCAATGCCTGAATCCCTGACCAGGGCTGTTTTAAAAATTGCAGAGGGAATATCTATAAAAAAATGATCTAATGCAGAAAAATGCCCTGCAAGCTTTTTGGAATATTCAACTTCAATATCGTGGCGCTGCCCATAGTAAAAGGTCATTGCTACCAGGCCAAAACCCTGATCCCTGGCGATTGCAGCGGTAGTGGCGCTGTCCAGGCCCCCGCTGAGTAATATTACTGCCTCTTTCATATTCGCACACCTCCCCTTCTGATTAGTATACGAATTTCCGCATGCGAATATTAATTAAAATTCCTACACCAATCATTGCCATAAGAAGATTTGAACCACCATAGGAGACAAAACAGAGAGGAAGCCCGGTAACCGGCATGATGCCGATAACCATACCAATATTGATAAAGAAATGAAAAAAGAAAATGGTCGTGATTCCGCTTGCCAGAAGGGCGCCGAACTTGTCCTTCGATTCGAGGGCAATCTGGATTCCTCTAAAGATAATAATTCCCAGAAGAACGATAAGGATCAGGGCGCCGATAAATCCCCATTCTTCTGCAACCACAGAAAAGATGAAGTCAGAAGTTTTCTCAGGCAGAAAGCCGAGCTGAGACTGACTTCCTTTCAAAAATCCTTTACCGGTAAATCCCCCTGAACCGATGGCTATTTTTGATTGAATAATATTGTAACCGGAACCATGGGGATCAAGATCGGGATTAAGGAAAACCAGAATTCTTTTTTTCTGGTAATCTTTAAAAAGCTTCTGAATAACAACCGAGGAAAGAAGCCCCAGGGAAATAACTGAACCAAATATATAGAGACGCCGTAAAACTTTATTCGAATAAAAATAATGGATGAGAAAGGCAGCGACAGAAACCGCAAGGATAATTCCCGAGACAAGGGAGAGCATGTTTACATCATTAAAAAAATCAAGAAGGAAGTTACCCCCCTGGGCCCCAACCCACTCCCGGTAGGTCAGAATCATCGGCACAACCAGAGCAATAGCGGCTATGGTGATAATAGATATCAGGTGAGAAACATCAGCACCGCCGACAAAAAGCATGGTAAAAAATACAGGTATAAAAATTACAGCCGTTCCGAAGTCAGGCTGCTTAAGGACAATTATAACAGGAATCAGGGTCAAAAGTCCCGGGACCAGAAGCTCCCTGAAATTCTTGATATCCCGTTCCCGCAGTTCAAGATATTTACCCAGAACTATGACCAGTCCGAGCTTCATGAATTCCGAGGGCTGTATGGAAAAATACCCAAAATTAAGCCATGCCCTGGTATTTCGAATTGGAGTACCAAAGAGGGTCGTAAAAAGCAGAATCACCAGCAGCCCGATATAAATATAGAGGCCGTAATCACCAATCTGCTGATAGTTAATAAAGGTCATCCCCAGCATCAGGATAAAACCGATAATAAACCACAAAAGCTGTCTTTTATACATGCCGTTATTAATCTTTTCAATCGGATCAAAGCCGCCGCTGTAAATCATCAGGCATCCGAGTACGACAACTATTGCCACAACAGTAACCAGCAAATAGTCGATTTTATACATATTATCTCTACTGAACATTAAAAAACCTCTGCTTATAGAGTGCCTGAAATACCCTTTCCGCAATGGGAACAGCCGTTGCCGCCCCGGCTACACCATATTCAACAATAACTGCAATGACAATTGCTTCATCGGGAGTACTGTTATAGGGACCATATCCAACGAACCATGCATGCTGAGTGGAATCTTCCTTTCTCCGTGACCGGGTCTGGGCAGTACCGGTCTTTCCTGCAAGCTGTACCTTCAGACTGCGAAGTCTCGCCGAGGTACCACTGAGAACAGAAAGACGCATACCCTGCTTGACCGCAATAAGGGAGAGGGGAGAAAGGGGAATCTCACGAATCTTTTCTTTCTTGGTTACCGAAAGAATTCTGCTGTTATCAGGTGACCTTACCTCTTTGAGCAGGTGAGGCCGGTAGACAATTCCATTGTTTACGATTCCGGCAACAAAGTTGGCCATTCCGATTGGTGTTACATTAAGGAATCCCTGGCCGATTGAAAGATTTATTGTGTCGCCGTCAAACCAGGGCTGTCCGAAGGTTCTCAGTTTCCATTTTTTTGATGGTATAGATGAAGCCTTCTCACCGGGAAGATCAATTCCGCTTTTCTGGTTGAGTCCAAAATAATCTGCATACTTTAAAATACTTGTGGGGCCGATCTTGTAACCCAGGTTATAAAAATACACACTGCATGACTTCCCAATGGCCTGGTAGAGATCAAGGCTTCCATGGGTCTGGTAGCAGTAAAAATCCTTGTCCCGGTACCCCTTCAGAGTATATTTACCAGGGCAGTAAAATCTTTTAGAGGGGTATGATTTTTCTGTTTCAAGGGCCGCAATAGCAGTAACCAGCTTAAAGGTTGATGCCGGGGGATACTTGGACTGAATAACACGGTTGAGAAAAGGACGGTTTTTGTCACCATATAACTCACGGAAAATCTTTGAGTTGTCTTTTTTAATTATCAGGTTCGGATCAAAATCCGGTTTGCTGACCAGGGCTATGACTTCTCCCGTTGAAGGTTTGATGACGATTACCGCACCGCGGCGCCCGCTAATAGCTTCTGAAGCAGCTTTCTGCACCATATAATCAACAGTCAATACCAGGTTGTTACCTGCAACCGGCTTAAGGCCTATTTCTTCGCCTTCAGTCCTGTTTTTCACATCAACGATTCTGCGAATATATCCATCCTGGCCCCGAAGTATCCGGTCATACTGCCTTTCTATTCCCGTTTTTCCCACCTTCTGATAATGCTTGTAGCCGGTATGGCGGCGCTTACGGTATTCTTCCTTGTTGATACTTCCGATATAGCCGATGGCATGGGAGAACATTTCCTTATGGGTATAGACCCGCACCGGCGCGTCTTCCCAGTCGATAAAGGGAAAAAGAGATCGGTGTGACGCGATTCTGACTATGGCATCAAAAGATACGTCTTCAACAAGGGTAATTCGTTCCCAGGGATTATGGCCTTTCACTTCCTTTAAAATTACATCCTTATCAATTTTCAATAACCTGGCAAGATGATCCATGGTCTTGTAAAAACTTTTTTTATCAGAAAATCTTGAAGGGATGGTTGATAAGTTAAAGGAAGCCCTGTTGCTGACAACAACCTTTCGTCGGTCGATATTATCAAAATAACGGTCATATATTTCGCCCCGTGACGCGGGAATGGGAATATTATTCTCCATGTTGAGGCGTGATTTTTTCAGGTACTCGCTTCCCTGGAGAAGCTGAAGATTGATGAGCTGCAGTATCAGGACAAGAAATACCGTGGCAATAAGGGCAAGGTAAAAATACATCCTGGCCCTGAAAGCTTCAAGCATCCTCGTTTTTAAGGATGTCTGACTCATTTACAGATGCCCTTCTCTCTCAAGCTCTCTTTCAAATATTTTATCTAAGAGAATAAAAATGAAAGGAGCCATAAGGGCATTGTAGAACGACTCGGGCAAAATAACATCAAGCACCTGGGAGATCGATCCCTGGTGAAATATATAGGCAAGAAAAAGCGTAATTATTCCCTTCAGGAGAGACGCAAGAAATAGCATTATGGCAACGGTAACAATTGTGTTTTTAAACATTCCCCGGCCGAACATGCCAATAAGAAAGCCAAGGACAACTTTAGGCAGAGCAAGAAGACCAAGAGGAGACCGGGATACCACATCATGAAAAAGGCCCCCGATAAATCCTGTCACCTCACCGGTGAAAGAGCCGAAACTGTAGGAAAGATACACAATAACAATAAACAGCATGTCGGGTTTGACCCCTGCTATTCGAATAACATCAAATGAGGGGTGCCCCTGAATCAACAGTGATGCAGCAATCACTATCCCCATTATTATATAACTGACAATCATTGCTGCTCTCCCAGTAGTTTTAAAATTTCACCATCGGGATCACGCTTAATGACGAAGACCTCTTCGACAAGATGGTAATCAATAAAGGGGACCACAACGGCCCGTTGATATGCACTGCTTTCAAGAATATCAGATTTGATAACCCTTCCAACCAGCAGTCCCGGGGGAAAGATACCACCCTGTCCCGAGGTAATCACGATATCATTTTTTTTAATGACGGCCCCCCGGCTGATATAATCAACCTTACAGAGTGCCGTATTGCTGGAATAACCGTACAGGAGTCCCGGGTAACGGCTCTCCTGAAGCTTCACGCCAACATTCAGGTCAGGAGAAATTATAGGAATTATTCGTGAAATACTGCCCCGGGCTTCAATTATCTTGCCCACTACCGCCTTCTGGCCCTTTCGAAAGGCGATAACCGGCATGTTCTCTTTTATGCCATCAGAGGTTCCCCGGTTGATAATAAGGGTTCTAAACCAGTTGTCGGGATCCTTTGATATTATCGAAGCGGGTACCGATTCGAAGGTCAGGCGCTCCTTCATCTCTAAAAGATGACGGAGCCGCTCATTTTCCCGCTTTATTTCCGAGAAATCATCACTGATAGACTCGTAGTTCTGAAGCTTTACCCGTGTCTTATGCAGCTCTTCACGGACTTCACTCAGATCGGTAAACCCGGCCCAGATAGTCCGGATTCCCCCCTGAATACCGTCATAGCCCTTCTGAAAGGGCATAATCAGGGCGCTTCCAATTCCCTCAAAGGTCAATGTAAAACTGCTCGACTGAACAGAGAGTGAAATAATACAAAAAAGTGTGAAGCTTATGAAGGCAACAACGGTTTTATTTCTTTCTAAGAATTCCACGTTTATTATTTCAAATTAGCCCTGTAAAGATTCTTGATCTCCTCAAGAAATTTGCCCGCTCCTAATACAACGCAGGTAAGGGGATTTTCTGCAAGGATTACCGGAACACCGGTCTCTTTACTGATGTATTTATCGAGTCCCTTAAGAAGAGATCCGCCGCCAGTCATCACAATGCCCCGCTCCATGATATCAGCTGCAAGTTCAGGGGGAGTCTTTTCCAGGGCATGCTTAACGCCGTCAAGAATCTGGTCTACCGGCTCTTTCAGGGCCTTTCTGATCTCAGAAGAGTCTATTTCGAGGGTTCGGGGAAGACCGGAAATCGCATCCCGTCCCTTCAGCTCCATAGTTTCAACCTTCTTTTCAGGAAAAGCATTTCCAAGGCGAAATTTCACCTCTTCGGACATTCGCTCACCGATAACCAGATTATACTGGGTTTTCATATATTTAACGATAGCATCATCAAATTCATCACCGGCTATTCGTATAGAATCAGCAATTACCATACCGCCGAGGGAAATAACGGCAATTTCTGTTGTCCCCCCCCCAATATCCACGACCATGTGACCTGCCGGCTCATGAATCGGAATATTCGCCCCGATTGCCGCAGCCAAGGCCTCTTCGATGAGAAATATCTCCCGGGCTCCCGCCTGCTCAGCTGATTCACGAACTGCCCGCTTTTCAACCTCGGTGATACCAGAAGGAACGCCAATAACCATTCTCGGGCGTACCAGGGTCTTTCTTTTATGTACTTTCGTTATAAAATAACGAATCATTTTTTCAGTTGTATCAAAATCAGCAATAACACCGTCCTTCATGGGGCGGATTGCCACGATATCCCCGGGAGTACGGCCAAGCATTCTCTTTGCCTCGTGACCAACTGCCAGAACCTTCGCGGTACTGGTCTGAACTGCCACAACAGAGGGTTCACTCAAAACAATACCCTGCCCCTTTACATGGACAAGGGTATTTGCAGTACCAAGGTCGATACCCATATCATTGGAAAACATCCCGTAAAACTGGTTAAAAATCATTTATTTCTCCTGCATTTAATTATCAAAATGAATTATGTCTGCATAAACTCTGCCCCTGAAAAAGCAGAGTGAACCGGCACTGCTGTCTACCTGCTACATCACCTGACCCGAAAAACTAAAGCATCTCAGGCGCCGTGACATTAAAATTTTGATAGAACAGAGCATCCAATTCTGTTAACTATTTCCAAAATTTTTGTCAAGCTATTATCACATTAAGAGCAAAAAGATGGCGTCACATAACGCCGAGAAGTCGTCGGATTTCAGCATTCGACCTGTCAATGGTGAGTGCTTCACTCCATATTGCCCGTGCCCTCTCTTTCTGTCCCAACGCGTGGTAATTTTTCCCAATCCAGATTCGGGAAGCCGCATCTTTTACATCTAGCTTCAAGGCAATAGTGAAATGTCCCAGTGATTCTTTATACAGGGACTGGTTGTAATATATTTTCCCCAGGTTTATATGTATCAGTTTTCGCAGCCGGTCATCCCGGCTTCTCCCCAGGGCATCCTTGAAATTCATTATGGCGTTAGTATAACGCTTCGCAATAACCTCGACAGAAGCGAGAAAAAGACACCCCTGTGTAGAATCAAGTATCGCCCCATGATGCTGAATTATATCAAAGCCGGCTTTTTCTTCCCCTTTGAGAATCTGCATAAGGGCAAAAAACCTGATATCTTCGATGCGATTTTGCAGCTTTTTCACATTAACACCCTTCAGCAGCCCGGCTATGTCATCATTTGAGCAGTACTTAAGATAATAGAGAGACTTTGCCAGCATCAGGGTATATTCCGCATCAGGAGTATCATCGTGAAGAAGGGCCTGACCTTTTTTTAAATTAATAATGGCAGAAAGGAAGTATTTTTCAGATTCCGGTCCCATGTCCCGGGTGGTCCCGTTTATCAGCCGCTCTGAGAATGTCCCGGGCATGTCTGTTTCAGCAAGGAGAAAAAATACCTTTCCCGCCATGAGGAAAGCCTCAGGTTTGACCGGATTATCCCGCTTATACTCTTCAAAGTGGGTAACCAGCTGAAAGAGTTCGCTTTTGGTCTGCTTTTTTTCCACAGCCGTAGCGTGCTCAATCCTGCTGTTGAGTTTATTATATGAATATTTCCAAAATTGAAGATACTGACGGTACTGATACCCGTAGTACCCTGCCGTGCAGACCATCAAAAGAATGATAACCTTGGGCAGAATTTTTCTGTCTTTCTTTTTAACCTTGTAACGGTAGTACATTTAGCTCAAGTCCTGTCCTGTAATATATTGTCTCTGTTTTACTGCTCTCCGGCAGTCTTTTGTTCTACAAATTCATCATAGGCGTTCCGGGCCTTCTCCAAAAGGAGGGTTCCTTCTCTCAAAAGAAAAAGCCGCACCGGTGAACCGGCACCATAGATGACTGCAATACTGTTCAGGCTGAAAAATATTTTTTCAACCTTAATAAAATCAAAGCGGAAAAATTTACGTCCGCAGTGAAACGAAAGTCCTTCATTTTCAAGAACAAGGTTTCCCTCATTGATTCGGCGAATTTCACGGTAATGCTCAATGTCAGGATCAATGATTCCCTTTTCCCGGCTGTAATCCACAAGGCGTGAGGCATCCTCATAGAGTACCGCTCCTGCTGAATCGAGATCTTCTTCTATTACGGTAGAGGAAGTTTCTTCATCTCCCTGGAGCAGACTGATATCACTACCCTCTGCGTCAGGTGTACCTGCAGCAGGTTCAGACATCTCCTGGTAAACATGAACCCGGGGCGACAGCGGCTTTCCATCTTCATGGACTGCCACTGCTTCACCGGCGGCAAGCTTTTCACCATGGAAGGCCCTTTCTTCCTCACCCCTCACTTTTTCATAAGTCCGGGAAGAGACTGGTTTTTTACGGCCCGACGGTACAGATACCTTCTTTTCAGAAATACCGGTAATCACCGCATACAGGAGCAGCATGGCGCCTGAGAGAATAAAAAATAGTGAAAAATAGAGCATTGGGGCCAGCCTGATTGATAATTTTATAAAAAGAAATGAACAGTGTCCAGTTTCTCTATTACAAAATATTTTTTGTATGTTTTATTAAACATGTCAAGATTTTTTCATGATATCATGAAGAAATGTGACATAATATTGCTCAATTTTACTCTTTAGGCCCCTTTCTGCCGCCAGAGACCCACCTTCAGGTATGGAGCATCCCGATAGACAAAATCCGATGATTCTTCAGAAAGAAAAACCTGTTCCCACTCCCGGGGATGATAGCTGATAAATTCATCAGCGGAGATCGACACGGTATTTACCGCGGTGAGAATGTGCCCCCCGGGGGCCAGTCTGCCCAGGGTTTCGAGAACCCGGGGATAATCTTTTTTTACCGAAAAGGTCGACTTACGATGGCGTGCAAAGGTCGGCGGATCGATGACGATGAAATCAAAGGTTCTCTTCTGTTTTGCCAGGCGGCTTGTCCAGGAGAGGGCATCCCCGTAGATAAAGTCCCGGTTATCCGCAGCAAGGCCGTTGAGAGTATAATTCTCCATTGCCTTTTTCAAGACCGCCCTGGAGAGATCAATATTAACGGCGCACCCCGCGCCATTAAGAAGGGCATGAACAGAAAACATTCCCGTATAGCTGAAAAGATTCAGCATTGACGCGGGCTTTTCACGGGCATAAAAATCTTCCAGGCGCTGCCTGACTTCCCTCATATCAAGAAAAATGCCCGTGCTCTGTCCCTCTACCAGGTCAACAGAGGCGCTGGTCCCGCACTGGACGACCGTATATCCCGCCGGGGGAAGTGTACCGACGGCAACCCGGCTTCTTCGGGCTGCCACAAAGTCAACACTCCCGGGAGAATCAATTTTAGCCCTGTTCTTCACAAGGATGCCTTTAATGGTCACGGGTATCAATTCGGCGACCCGGGAAACTTCCTTTAACAAATCATCCCGAAGCTTTCCCGGTTCATTTCCCGCTGTCAGGTCATTGCTGAAGTATTGTACAAGGAGGTAATCCCCGTACCGATCAATGGTGAGGTCCCGTATCCCGTCACCTTCCCCGTTGAAAAGCCTGAAGCAGTTTGATGACTCATCAGCAAAGAGGGTTTCTCTCTTCTCAAGAGCGGCTTTTATAGTATCTTTGAAATTCATAGTAGCAGTTTTTCCCGATAGGATAATATGTCAAGCCAGTTCGGCTGTCGCTCCCCCGGTCGCCTCGACGACCCTCGGCAACCGGACCGGTTGTCGAGGGTCGTCGAGACAAGCGGCTCTTACCCGGGAAATCCTGTTCCGCCCAGAGCTCCCTGAAAAATACAAAAAGGAGATCCTTCACACGGAAGAGATCTCCTTTTTATCAGAACCGGCTTTCCCCCAAAGAGAAAATCAGTTTATCCTGCGGCAGGGTATGAAAGCTCGATCTTATTGCCATCAGGGTCAATAAATACTACAGTCTGGCCATTACGGATATTTTCCGGTCCGTGGACAATATTTATTTCCTTGTCTTCAAGTTCTTCAAGAGCATCATCGAAATCTTCTTCATCAACAAAAAATGAAATTGCATATCCTGAGTTTTCAGGACTCTGAAAACCTTCCTCTTCATTAAGAGCGATCAGCATCTCCCCCATTCGAAGAAATGCCTGTCCTGCTCCGCTCATTTTATCAACAACGTCAAAATCAAAAAGTTCACGATAAAACTTTGTCGACACTTCAAGGTCTGAAACTGTCAATCCAATATAATTGATTCCTTCTATTACTATCATTAATTACCTCTATTCTTTTCAGATCACTTAAGATCATTAGTATTCTACTGTATTGAAGCATATAATAAAAACTCTATGCCCGGGGGACATAATTGTCAATAATTTATCCGGGGCAAGCCAAAAAACTTCAAGGCGCGCAACTACTCCACAGTAACGCTCTTGGCGAGATTTCTAGGCTGATCGACATCACATCCCTTTATCACCGCAATATGATAGGCAAGCAGCTGAAGAGGAATTACCGTCAAAAGGGGAGCAAGCATATTATGCACACGGGGAATATAAATAACATGATCAGCATAATTCACGATATCCTGGTCTCCTTCACTGGCAATGGCGATGATTTTCCCATGGCGGGCCCTTACTTCCTCCATATTACTGAGGACTTTACTGTATATTTCATCCTTCAGGGCGATGAAGACAACAGGCATGTTTTCATCAATCAGGGCAATGGGACCATGCTTCATCTCAGCGGCCGGGTAACCCTCGGCATGGATATAGGAGATCTCCTTGAGTTTCAGGGCACCCTCAAGGGCAACGGGAAACTGGGCCCCCCGTCCAAGGTAGAGAAAATTCATACTTGAGCTGTTACTTGCGGCGATTTCACGAATCGTATCGTCATTGATGATGGAGTTAATATTCCCTGAAAGATTTTCCAGGTCTTCCAGTATGGTTTTTCCCTCCTGGGCCGTCATGTCTCGATGCCGCGCAAGGAGTATTGTCAAAAGCACCAGAACTGTCACTTGAGAGGTAAAAGCCTTGGTAGAGGCTACACCTATTTCAGGTCCCGCATGGGTATAAACACCGCCGTCTGACTCCCGGGCAATGGTACTCCCCACCACATTGGTGATACCGACAACCCTGACACCCCGGGCCTTTGCCTCTTTCAGGGCTGCAAGGGTATCAGCAGTCTCTCCCGACTGGCTGATGGTTATAACCAGGTCGCCCCTGTTGAGAACCGGTTTCCGGTACCTGAACTCTGAGGCGTATTCAACTTCTACGGGTATCCGGGCGTACTCTTCAATAAGATATTCGCCAATGAGTCCCGCATGCCATGAGGTTCCGCAGGCTATAAAAACAATCCGTTGAATATCAAGCAGGTCTTCCCTGGTAAGCTGCAGGCCGTCGAGGCGCACATTTCCCTCTTCAGTAATAATACGTCCCCTGAAGGCGTTTACGATTGTTTCAGGCTGCTCGTAAATTTCTTTCAGCATATAATGATCAAAGCCTGACTTTTCGATTGAGGCAATATCCCAGTCAATCGCTTCTATTTTTTTTTCAATATGGTTTTTCATCAGGTCATAGGTTTTAAAATGCTTTCCCTTTACCTCGACAAGTTCATTGTCTTCGAGATATATAACATTACGTGTATGTTCAACAATTGCGCTGGCATCCGAGGCGAGTATCATGCCGTCATCGCAGATACCTAAAATCAGGGGGCTTCCCTTTCGTGCCGCCACCAGTTTTCCCGGTTCACGCAGGGAAACCACGGCAATCCCATAGGTTCCCTCTACCCGTTTCAAAGCCCGGATAACCGAATCAATCAGGGGCTCCTTCTGATGATAATGCTCAATAAGATGAACAACCACTTCAGTATCCGTATCACTGGAAAATTCATGGCCCTCTTTGATCAGTGCTTCGCGGAGAACCGCATAATTCTCGATAATACCGTTATGAACCAGGGCGATATCACCGCTGCAGTCTATATGGGGATGTGCATTATGCTCAACCGGGGCGCCATGGGTGGCCCACCTGGTATGACCGATACCGATGGTGTATGACTCCATCTCTTTATAATTCAGGCATCCTTCGAGCTCGGCAATTTTTCCCGGTTTTTTACAACTAAAAAGATCCTTACCGAGAAGGGCAATACCCGCGGAATCATAGCCCCGGTATTCAAGGCGCTTCAATCCCGTCATAATTATTTCAGAGGCGCTGCGTTCGCCCACATACCCCATTATTCCACACATTAGCTGCTCCTTTTACTCACTACTCCACAATATAACTAAACTTTCAGGGAAGTGTGCGGGGCCCGAGGGGCCCCACACACTTCCCTGAAATAAAACCCAAAAACTCTATTGAAAAGTAAAAATATTTATTTTGGCGCTATTCTCAATAGCGACATGAAATCATCAATCTTTTTTTTATCTTTTATCCCCTTTTCCCTCTCAAGGCTGCTTGAAAGATCAAGACCCAGGGGAGATACTTTTTCAAGGGCATCGAGGACATTTTCGCTACTTATCCCGCCGGAAAGAAACAGCATGTCCATTTTCCCGAAGTTATCAAGAAGTTTCCAGTTGAAGACATGACCAGTACCTCCCCGTTCTCCCTCCACAAAAGCATCAAAGAGATAGTAATCCGCCCTGTACTGGAGGGACAGTGCAACATCTTCAGGACCGGCGACACGAAAGGCTTTAATTATTCGAACAGCTTTATGGCCCCTCTCATGCAGTAAGGCTCTGAGCCTCTCAACAGCATCGGGCGTCTCATCGCCGTGGAGCTGAACTTCTGTCAGGCCTGCCCTTTCAAGGACTTCTATTATTTCTTCAGCCCCTGCATTGACAAAGACCCCGGCAAACCTCATTGAGGTCATATGCCGTGAGACCTCTTCAATAATACCCGCCGCGTCAGCTGCCTCTATATACCGGGGAGATTCTTTGTAAAAAATAAACCCGAGGATATCCGCTCCCGCTTCAGCCGCATAAAGAGCGTCCTGCATCCTGGTGATTCCGCATATTTTGACGAGAGGGGCTTTCATAGATTATATACCGCTACCAGATGAGCTAAAAAAAAGCAATTAAAATACACACCCATCATTACTCCCGAAAAGAAACCCCTGTCATAACCGCATCAATTTCACCGGTGATATCGGTAGAACGCATAAAGGTTTCCCCGATAAGAAACCCGTCGGCTCCCGCATTTTTCAAGGCGCTGATGTCGTCAAAGGTTCGGATACCGCTTTCAGAAATGATGAGGCTTCCCTCTTGTTTACCCTCTGAAGAGATAATCTCAGCCGTGGTTGCAATATCAGTAACAAAGGTCTTCAGGTTTCGATTATTGATACCTATCAATGAAGCACCAGCTCCGACAGCGCGGCGGTACTCTTCTTTTGAATGAACCTCAAGAAGAGCTGTCATACCGAGGGATTTCCCCACTGCGGTAAGAGCGGTAATTTCACTATCATCAAGGGCGGCTGCAATAAGAAGAAATCCCGAGGCGCCTGCAAGAGCCCCCCGGTATACCTGGTATTCGTCGACAATAAAATCTTTCATGAGTCGGGGTTTCGTCAATTCATGTCCTGCCGATTCTAAATACCCGTAGCTTCCCTGGAAAAAATCCGGTTCGGTGAGTACTGACACAGCCCCCACATGGACCGACGCCTCATAGGCCCGGGCAATAGCCGCGGGATCAAAATCGGGGCGAATCATTCCCTTTGAAGGTGATGCTTTTTTGATTTCAGCAATAAGAAAAGGAACTTCATTGCGATACAGGTCGAGAAAACGGGGATACTCCTTTACCCCATCAAGGGCCTCGACCATTTCCCGGAGGGCTTTTGGTGCAAGGTTCTTCTTTTCCTGTACTAGAAGTTCTTTTCTGTTATTAATGATCTTTTCAAGAATTGAGTCCATTCTCTCCACCCGGTATAGAAACGCATCCTGTTTTTTGAAATATTTTTTTGGCAAAAGGAAGTCTGCTCTCTCAAAAAATATACTGCAGCCTCTCACCACCATGCCGGAAAGGAAATATCTTTAAAAAAGCAGGTTTTTGTCAAACAGAAATTATCATGTTCCTGTTACAGTCATGTAAAAGCCCCTGAAAACCTACCCCCTGACAGGAGCCCTCATGAAGCAGACACCGGCTCCCTTTAGAAAAGCAAAAAAACTTTTCTGAGGGAAAAAGCCTTTACGCTCATAGAGTCTCCTGGCGCCGGGATTATCCCCGGACACATCAAGGGTGAGACAAGAGCACCCCGTTTCAGCAGCGAGCTGAAAGCTGAAATCGACCAGAAGAGACCCGATTCCCCTTCCCTGTACTTTTGGTACTACAGATATATTCTGAATATAAAATTCATCTTTTTTCTGCCGGGTAAAAAGCGCCTTAAGCATAAACGACTTTATCCCCAGGACTATGAGACGTGAGAAAGAAAAAACTTTTCGGTAATCATTTTCTTCAAGTTTTTTGTCCACATCCCCGTATCCAAAGGCAATGAGAATGCCCGAGATTGTATCATCAACGGCACAGTAGATATGCCGGTGAGAAAAGCTGTTGTTATCAAGTTCTATCAGCGCCTTCAATGCCGGGAGAGCCTTTTCTCTTGTACCGAAAAGAAAGGGAAAAAGAAAAGCATCGGTTTCATAAATCAACGCCGCGACAGCACCGGTATCATCGGTTTTTTCAAGAGGTCTTATTTTCATTGCTCAATGCTTTAATTCGCCGGTTCTTCTTTCTTAGATCACGGCAGGGGAAGTATTTCCTTAAGCCAGACTTCAATTATATCACCGCTCGCGTCCCTGGTGAGGCGAAACTTTCTGATACGCCCTTTTATAGAAAGAAGCTTTCTGCTTCGCCACCAGTTTTTCAAAAGTGAAGGATTCTTTTTTACCAGCACCTCAAGACGCTTTCGGTCAAGGGGGCCGTAAATTTTCAGCCACCGGCAGGTTTTAAACCTGCAGATTACCCGGGGCTTTATCAGGCTCTCGGGAACCAGGAGCATAAATTCCCGGGGAGTGGCTATAAACTTCCCCTTCAGGGTTTTCAGAAAATCCTCAAGTTCATGTTCATTGTACTTACGGCTTCCCCAGAGGCCCTCATGCCATTTGGTGTAATGCTTTTTCAAATTGTAATAGTTTGCCACAGGGCCCGCCTCTGACTTCCCCCCCACGAGTTTTTCTTCTGTGCGGCCCGGGTTTATTATACACACCACCGCCAGAAGGGCGGGCAGAGATACTCGGCGGAAAAAAACACCGGTATTACATTTCATCGCCATCTCTCCAGTAAGGAAAATCTTTCCGGTAGGTCATCAGCATATCACGGGAGAGGGTAACCACGGTACAGCCTTCGGCATCTGAACAATCAGCAAGGAGTTCTCCCCGGCAGTCGAAGGCCATGGAGCCGCCAGAATAGCCGGTGCCATTGCCGTCAGTACCGGTTCGGTTAACACCGATGCAGAAGGCCTGGTTTTCAATAGCCCTGGCCCGCAACAGGGTTTCCCAGTGAGAGGCCCGGGTCGCCGGCCAGTTAGCGGTAAAAAGCATGCAGTCAAAGGCATTTTTGTGATTTCGTGTCCACAGGGGAAACCGGAGGTCATAGCATATAAAGGGAGCAATCTTCCATGTTCCGATGGCAAATATGAGCCGCTCTCTACCCTGGGTAAAGACGCGGTCTTCTTGTGCCAGGGGAAAAAGATGCCCCTTGTCATAGGTAAATATTTCGCCCCCGGGAGTCAGGGCTGCGAAGCGGTTAAAATAATTATTATTCTCACAAATAATCAGGGAGCCCGCCACAACGGCGCCTCTTTCAGATGCGGTGCGCCTCATCCAGGCAATAGTTTCCCCGGACATATCTTCGGCCAGGCGCTCCGGGTCCATGGAAAAACCAGTGGTAAACATTTCAGGAAGAAGCACAAGGTCGACCCTTTCGCCCAGGTTACCAATAAGCTCTTCGGCGCGGCTTCGGTTTGCCGCGGCGTCTTCCCAGGCAATATTCATCTGGATCATTGCCGCTTTCAGATCATTCCCGCTCATTCCCTTTACTTCCTTTCCCTTTTATTGAATATTATTTATCGGAGCCGGGGGCTGTTTCACTTCAATTTCACCGAACTGGTTTTCATAATTACTTATATTTTCATTCAGGGCCATAAGAAGCCGCTTGGCATGGGCCGGGGTGAGAATCATCCGGGACAGAAGCTTACCAAACCCGGGAGGCGGCGCAGGATGGACAAAGAGAAAATCCATGACAAATTCTTCAGGGGTGTGACTGATATTGGTGAAATTCGCAAAGGTTCCCTGGGCGGTTGATTCATCTATCTTAACTTCTATCTTAATATCTTTTTTTTCCATCTTGTTTTCAGCTCCCTTTTTTAAACAGAATTGAGTGTGAGGTCCCCGAAGGCAACCCTGCACACCCTGTTACTTCTTTCATGTTCATGGTACTATGTTTTGCTGAAAACCGTCAAGCATATGGGCACCCGGGGGTATTTTTTCTGCCGCAAAAGGGCGGCGTGGTTATATTTTACTTTACTAATCATTCAAACAGGAATAACCTGAACAGGACTTACTATCATCCCGAGAGAACCGGACCATAATGCACTATATGAAAAAACACATTCTGATATATATACTTTTATTCCTTTTTACAGGCCCCGCTGTTTTAAAGGCAGAGAAATACCAGGACCTGGACCGCATCTATACCCGGGCAGAGATTACTGCCATTGAAGAGCATACCGTGGATCGGGGCAGCGGACTCAAACTGAAAGAAACCTGGATCATGCTGAAAATCCTTGATGGTGAATTGAAAGGAAGTGTAAAAAAGGCTGTCTTTGGGGGAGAAAATGACATGCCCCGGGACATGCAGTATCGTATCGGCCAGAAAGTATTCATCGGTATTGCCCGGGCAGGCTATGAAAGCTCCACAGAGTACATTTCGCTCTATGACATTGATAATACGCTCTACATCATTATACTGGTTCTATTGATGGTACTGGCCATTGTCGGCATCGGCCGCATAAAGGGCTTCACGTCTCTCATTGCTCTCTGCACATCAATACTTCTTTTCTTCATGGTTTTGATTCCCGCAACCCTGAAGGGGTACCCGCCCCTTCCCATTGCCGTCGGCCTGTCGATTCTTTCTATTCTGATTACCCTGCCGCTCATTGCGGGGCTTCGCCTTAAGACCCTGGCTGCAATCCTCGGAGCCTCGGGAGGGATTATACTTGCGTCCTTCCTGGCCCTTCTCTTCGGCTCCCTTATGCATCTTTCAGGACTGGTAACCAATGACATGCTGACGGTATTCTACGCCTCTGATGTCAGCATTGATCTCCGGGGGCTTGCCCTTTCCGGAATGATTATCGCCGCCCTCGGTGCGGTCATGGACATCTGTATATCAATTTCTTCATCAGCGGCAGAGATCTACAGGGCCAACCCGAATATCCCTGAAAAAAAAGCCTTTTCCTCGGTACTGACAATCGGTACGGACATTCTCGGCTCCATGGTGAACACTCTGATACTCGCCTATGTCGGCAGCTCAATGTCCCTCATTCTGCTCATTGCCATGAAACTGAAACCGGAAATGCCCTTCACCCTGATACTTAATTATAACCCGGTACTGGGAGAAATCATCAAGTCAGTTATCGGAAGCCTCGGGATGTTTCTCTCCATTCCCCTGACCGCCTGGATTGCCGTAAAACTCTACAGCCGGTCAACACACATGAGAAACAAAAACAAAGGGGAGTCAGCATGATAGAATCACCAGAAACAATCAAAAAATTACTCGAAGCGGGAAGCGAACTTCCCGTGGCAATCGCTGCAGCCCGGGGGCTTCCCTTCAGCACAGAATGTGTGAGATGGCGCCCCCTCTCGAATAAAGAAATTGAACACCTTGAGCTGCAGGGCAGCCGATGCAGTGACTGGTCGATCCTACGGGTTCATCCTGAATTTATTCCCGACCATATTTACAACACAGCGTTTCACGGGCACTGCTGTCTCGGCCTCTTCAAAGGCGATCCGTTTGAAGTTGATACAGATGTAATGCTCCCTGACGGCATCTACGATTCAATTATCGGCGACAGCACCATAATGAGCGGCTCCCTGATCTCAAAGAGCGGACCCGTCACCCGATACCTGGTGATGGAAAATGTGCTGATTCTGAACTGCGGCATTATAGCCGCCCCTCCAGAATGCTCTTTCGGCATTGGCGAAGAGATTCATCCCGGAAGCGAGTCGGGAGGCAGGGAGATCATGCTGTTTCCAGAACTTACCATTGAAGCTGCCGAACCGATAATCAGAGACAGGATAACCGATGAGATTTCCTACATCTACGGCAAGCATATTGCCTACTATCTGAAGGCCTGCACTTTCCCTGGAGGTATTATTGAGAAGGAAGTGAAAATAACCGGCACCCCCCGCATCACCGGCAGCTTTATCGGGAGCAGAAGCATCATAAAAGAAGCCGCATTGATTGAAGATTCGGTACTCCTTTCAGAAAAAAAACATTCCGTTACAGTCGCCGGAGGATCTATAGTCAGAAAGAGCACTCTCCAGTGGGGCGCTTCAGCAGAAGACCTGGCAATAGTTGATTCGTCTCTCCTGATGGAATATGCTTCAGCTCGACGCCACGGCAAGGTTACCGGAAGTATCATCGGAGCCAATACTGAAATCGCTGAAGGTGAAGTCACCTGCTCTCTCCTTGGTCCCTTTACCGGTTTCCATCACCAGTCCCTTCTTATCGCTGCACTCTGGCCGAAGGGGAAAGGTAATGTGGGCTACGGGGCCAATATCGGCTCGAACCATACGGGAAAAGCCCCGGACCAGGAAATCATTGTCGGAGAAGGAATGTTTTTCGGTCTCGGGAGCAGCATAAAATTCCCTGCTAATTACGAAAAGTCTCCCTATTCGATTATTGCCACAGGAGTGACCACGCTTCCCCAGAAAGTAGAATACCCTTTTTCTCTGATAAACACCCCGGGGCAGCGGATACACCAGATGCCCCTTTCATACAATGAACTTTCCGCAGGATGGGTTTTAAGCATGAACCTCTATATCATCATGCGAAACCGGCTCAAATTTAAATCCCGAAACAGGGCAACCCGCTTTCTTCCTGACATGGAAATATTCAGACACGACCTTGTAGAAACCGTCAAAGAAGCCCGGGATCGCCTGGCGGACATCCGCATCAAACGGGAGATCTACCTCGAGAGAGATCTCCCGGGAATCGGAAAAAACTACATCACCGAACGAAACAGAAAATCTGCTGTGTACATTTACAGTCTTTTCACAGAATTTTTCATTCTCATCAATCTTCTTGATTACATCAAGGAGACCGATATTCTCGATGAGAAAAAACTGTTGTTAGAAAAATCAAAAAACAAAGATTGGGAGCAGGCCCGCCTGATGATGGATTCTGAAAAATGGTCAGACCGGTCCCTTGGCGACTCAATGCAAAGCCTGATTGTAATTGCAGAAAAAATAGCCCGAAACACCCGGATATCAAAAGAAAGAGATGACGGAAGAGGGAAAAAAATAATTCCCGACTATGCGGGGGTTACCATGAGCGCCGACATGGACCAGACAATTACAGAGACAGATGCCTGGACGACGGCGATAACCGAAGAGGCCCAAAAGATTATATCACGGCTCTGATATTTCAAATGCTTCGATGCGGGCAATAAGGCCCAAAAAAACATCTTTTATTTTTGGCGCAACCTTCAGTTCATTGAGACATTCCCGTGAATCGGCAATATAGTTTTTCAGGGTATTTTCAGTCCGCTCAAGGGCACCGTTCTCACGAATGGTTTTTTTCAGCAGAGAGACATCTTTCTTCGTCTTTTTTTCCTTCATGAGAAGATCCATGAATGCGGTACGTTCATTTCTCTTCAGGCTTTCAATGGTTTCCTGAACCAGGAGAGTCAACTTCCCTTCACGCAGGTCGGCCTCTGCCGGTTTTCCCGTATCTTCTTCGATTCCGAATGATCCGAGGATGTCATCGCGTATCTGAAAGGCGAGCCCCAGGGGAATCGTAAAGTTCTTAATGGTTTCCATTTCTTCTTCTTTCCCGGGACCCGCGAGAACATGGCCCATGAGAATCGGATAGTAAATGGTATAATGGGCGGTTTTAAGCGTACTTATTGCCAGGGGAATATTATCAGAAACCTTCAGCTTCTTCGGCATCGAATGCAGTGAGTCCATAATCTGTCCCCAGGCAGTCATCTCATAGGTGGAAGAAAAAATTCCCAGGAAACGGTTACGGGCCCGGTTGCAGATATCCGCGCGGCTTACCAGCTCGAGGGCATTGGCAAAAAGAATATCCCCGAGAACCAGGGCAACATCATGGCCCACAGTTGAGACCCCGGTAAAGGAGGCATACTTTTCAGCCTCAAGGTGAAGAGCCGCTCCGCCGCGGCGAACCGGCGCTTTGTCAATGATATCATCCTGCACAAGAAGCATGGCATGCATCAGCTCGAGTGATGAGGCAAGGTTCATCATCTCGCCGGTATTCTTTTTACCCTTTGCGTAGCCGAGGTAAGAAGCTAAAAGCAGAAGTGGGCGAATCCGCTTCCCGTCACGGCCGAGATACTCAAGGAGATCATCGTACATGTCAGCCATAAATCCGTGAGAGACGGCCTGTGTCTTACCCCGGTAATAGTCTTTAATGAGGGTGTCAATTTGAGGGATGTATTCTTTTGAAAAATCTGTAAAGGCCTTTGGGTTATTCATAGATACAGATTTTCCTCTCTTTTACTTTTTCCTGTCAATATCTTTTCTTTATTAAATAATCCGGCAGCCCCGCCCCCCGGCTCGAGCAGGCTTACGGCATTCCCCCCTAAATCCCCCTGAGGGGGACTTCTATGCACTTCTTCCTTTTAAATAACCTTAAAGGCGACGAAGGGCATCGTCGCCTTTAAGGTCTAATTACCGACATCTTACCATCGAGGGGTGCTGTCTGTGCTCACCATCACCTTAATACTTGTTACTTGATACTTGTAACTTTTACAGATACATCTCTTCAATCAGATCACTATACTTTTCAGTAATCACTTTCCGTTTCAGCTTCATGGTGGGAGTAAGCTCACCCCCTTCCTGGGTCAGTTCGTTCATGATAAATGAAAATTTCTTTATTTGTTCGACCCGGCCGAGAGAACTGGTTCGTTCGGCAATCCTTTCTTCATAGAGCTTGATTATCTCAGGCTTCTGAAGCAGTTCTTCATGAGAAGAAAATTCAATCTTCTCATTTTTGCAGTACTGCTCGAGAATATCAAAATTCGGCACCACCAGGGCAGAGATAAATTTTCTTCCTTCTCCAATGGCGACAAACTGCTCAACCAGGAGTTCATCTCCAAGAAGCATCTCAATCTGCTGAGGAGAGATATTTTTGCCCCCCGCGGTAATGATCAGGTCTTTAATCCGGTCAGTAATTTTCACATAGACATGGGGCTCACCGTCATTATTTCGTTCAATAAGCTCTCCCACATCCTGGGTCTTAAACCAGCCGTCATCAGTAAAGCAGTCCTTTGTGGCGTCATCTTTTTTATGATACCCCTTCATGCACATGCCGCCCTTCAGCTGGATCTCTCCGTCATCGGCAATGCGCATCTCACACATGGGAATCTTCGGACCGCAACCGCCGGGCAGGCCGTAATCCCCGTAGCCGACACCGACGGGAAAAAATTCTGTCAGCCCGTATCCCTGGATGAGGTTAATGCCGAAGGCCTGGAAAAATTCATTAATTTCTGTTGCAAAGGCAGCTCCCCCGACATGGTAGATCAGGCAGCGCTCGGTTCCCAGTTTTGCACGTACCTTTTTAAGGATAAGCGCATCGGCAATTCTATGTTTAACCTTCAGCATGAGCCCTGATTTTTCATATTCCAGTTTATTCCGGTAGACTTTCAGGCCGACACCCAGAGCCCAGTTGAAAAGATTTTTCTTCAACGGTGAGGCGGTCTTTAATCCGTCGTGGATGGTGCCGAAGACCTTTTCCCAGATCCGGGGAACCGATGTCATGCACTGGGGTTTTAACTCCGCCATCACTTCGATAAACTGTTTCGGATCGGGACAGTAGGCTATCTTCACACCGAGGGACATGCAGCCGTATGACCACATCCGCTCAAAAACATGGCTGAGGGGAAGTATCGCAAGAGATACCGTATCTTCACCAACATCATTGACATACCGCTGACCCGTGGGAAAAATACCGTTTAGAAAACTACGATGGGTATGGATGGCTCCCTTCGGCGCCCCCGTGGTTCCGGAAGTATATATCAGCGTCAGGGTATCCTCGGGATCAACCCCGTTGAGACGCTCCTGAAGCTCTTCTTCTTTTGAAGACTCGTATCCAATCTTTAGAAGATCATCAAAATAGATAGACTCATCGCCTTCAATTTTTGTTTCACGGTCAAAGGCGACAATCTTTTTCAGATACTTGTTTCGCCCAAGGATCTTTTTTGCATGATCATACTGACCCTGGTCGCCGGTAAATACGATTGAAACTTCCGCGTCATTAATTATATATTCAGTTTCGTCTTCTGAATTGGTCGCATAAATCGGTACTGATACGCCCCGCACGGAAAGTATCCCCAGGTCGGCTACTGCCCATTCAGTCCGGTTCTGTGAAAAAATCGAAGCCATGTCTCCCGGCTGCAGTATATCCATTTCGAGCAGGGCGCGGGCTACGGCTTTGACATCTTCCCCGAGCTTTTTCCAGGTCATAGACTCCCACTTTCCATTCACTTTAGAGGCTAAAGCCTCACGTTCGCCGAACTTTTCCGCGTTTTTCAGCATCAGCTGGGCGAGGGTTTTGTTTTTTTTAAGGTAGGCTGCCAGTTCGACGTCCCAGTCTCTTTCTGATTCTTTGATGTATTGAGCCATAATGTTCCTCCACACAAAATAATTACACTGTTATGTTTATAGGTATATCTACCTGTCAGTCGGTTTTTATGGCAAGTTTTTTTTAGGGGAGAGGAAGTTAAAAAAAAAGTGAGTATCCATCGCTTTTCATGCCCACCTGCCGGCTTCCTCAAGCCTTAAAGACGACGATGCCCTTCGTCGCTTTTGGGACTTCAACTAAAAAAACATTGCAAAATATCCCGAAATGCAGACTATGTACTTAATAAATCAATTGAAACGAGGAGCCAAAAGGGAATGCTGGCAAAACGAATAATACCATGTCTTGATGTTGATAACGGCCGCGTGGTCAAGGGCGTCAATTTCGTCGACTTGATAGACGCCGGCGACCCGGTGGAAAACGGATATTTTTATGACCAGGAGGGGGCCGATGAACTGGTCTTTCTCGATATCACCGCCTCTTCTGACCGGCGCAACATCATTCTTGAAATGGTGCAGCATGTGGCAGAAACCGTCCACATTCCCTTCACCGTCGGCGGGGGAATCCGTACTGTTGATGATGTACGCATGATACTTGAAAACGGCGCCGACAAGGTATCGATAAATACTGCCGCCGTGGAAAATCCTCAGATAATCGAAGAGGCGGCAAAGCGCTTCGGCTCCCAGTGCATTCTTGTGGCCATCGACGCCAAGGCCAATGACGCGGGAAGCTGGACCGTCTACCTTCACGGGGGACGAACTCCTACAGAGCTTGACGCAGTTGAATGGGCCCGCCGGGCCCGTGAACTCGGGGCGGGAGAAATACTCCTCACCAGCATGAACCGGGACGGTACCAAGATCGGCTATGACCTTCCCCTCACCCGCACAATTTCAGAGGCCATCGACATACCGGTAATAGCATCAGGGGGCGTGGGCACCATCGACCACATGTACGACGGACTGACTGAAGGTAAGGCCGACGCGGTTCTTGCGGCATCAATCTTTCATTTCAGGGAAATTTCGATAAAGGAAGTAAAGGAAGAGCTGTCACGCCGGGGGCTTCCGATCCGCCCCGTTGCACAATAAGGCATCACACCACCAGTGCTATAATGGTGGCAACAATACCGATAAAGGCGAGAATAAGTCCCAGCAAAAGGGGAAGACTCACTTTCTTCACTTCGTCTTCACTATCCTTTTTAGCGGCGCCGGGAGCCTCTGCAATCGCCACCTTGATGTTATCTTCCTCTTCAAGAATCTTTACATAAATGCCCTTGGCAATAACAGCAAAAATCCTGTGGCCATCTTTAACAGTATGCTTGATTGAAATAATCCTGCCCTGAATGGCTCCTATTTCACCCGTCTCTTCGTTGTAAGCCTTAAAGGCCTTTGCAACCGATACAGCCTTGGGCCCCTTTTCCACGATTTTCAGCTTTATACGGGTTCCGATTTCAAGGGTGGAAATATCAACACCTTTAATTGGAGAGAGAATAAGGCTTCCATGGAGGATCAGCTTTACTTCCCTCTGAGCAAGGGGATCATCTTCGTCGACCTTGATATTGTCAATAGCCGCGTTTCTTTTCTTCTCAACATCTGCCGCATCCTGAATATCATCCGCTTTAATTTTCATCGAACTGAGAGAATGGACTTCCATCTGAAGAGAAGAAGAAGGTTCATAATCAACAGATATTTTTATCTGCTGGAAACCGACGCGGTCACCAAGAAACTTCTTAAATTTATGATTTATACCAATAGCATCATCCTGTTCCAGCAGTCGCTTAAGATCACTGCCAAATTCGATGGTGGCTCCCGCTATAAGCTCTTCCCGGGCATGGTTGCAAAGCACCGTATCATGTTCATTTTTGCTGTAAAGGGCCTCAATATCTTTCTCGAATTCTTTCCAGCTGATATTGGTCTTCATATCCTCTACAACAAAAGAGGGGGTAACGATTATATAAAGATGATTAAATTTCACATAGACTGTATTAAAGAATACAATGGCTGCGCCATAGACAGACGAAGAAGAGAAGCGGATTTTTAAAACCTGCAGATCAAGGTACGCCCCGGAAACCATCTGTTTTGCCTTCTCCATATCTCCATGGGTATAGTAACTGGCTATATCAAGTTTTCGTGTCTGCTCAGCAAGGGAATCTGCTGCTGATTTTAATGTATCACTCATAAAACCTACACTGCCTTTTTTTGATGCTGAATTTACTGTATGTATTGCTGCCGCTATTTAATCGTTTCTAGTCTTTCTGCGCACTGAGAACCTTTTTAATTCTCTCAAGCACAACCCTGCGGTTTATCGGTTTCAGTATAAAATCTGCTATACCCATGGAAATAAGATCCTGCATTACACCTTTGGTTGTATCTTCACTGATAAATATTACAGGAGGCCTTTTATCCCTGTTTTTCAATTCGAACATCAGGGCATAGCCATCAAGAACCGGCATATCCAGGTCTGTGGTTATTAAATCAGGGGCAGGTGTCAATTTGTCGATGAGATCAAGAGCTTCCCGCCCATTACCGGCAGCTCCAACAATTTTGTACTGCTCAGATTCGAGTATTTGCACCAGCTGTTTTCTTTGAAAATCCTTATTATCAACAACAAGTACCCGGTAGGGCTTTCCCCCGGGTTTCAAACCATCTGAACTCTTTGCATTTAGATTAGGGAATGATCCGTCTTTTGCCATCTGCAAACTCCATGAAAGATTAATTCAATAATCTTCATAAAATCAATGTCTCTTAAAGTAAGTAAAAAAAATCCTTATTTCAGTATTTATTCTTAAACAACATTTTTTCCAAAGAGAGTGTGTGGCCCCTGCGGGGGCCACACACCCTCTTTGGAGTTTATTTACACTGAAAAAGTTTAAGGAATAATTACTATCCTTACTTATATCTTTTTATATACTTAAAGTGAATTGTCAATTTAAAAACCCTTTCTATTTATTCTTATAAAAAATATATGAAAAACAACTCTTTTAAGGGTTACTTGAGATTCCTGACTGGAATTCCATAGCCCCCTCAAGACAGCAAGGCCATAAAAATGAATGTTACGGATTAACCGGTTTTTCTGTCAAGTTAAAGTAAAAAAAGCATGATACAAGAACTTCAGGTTATCTATAAAAATTCGAGTAAAAGACTTGATTATTTCCGATAATTAAATAAACTGTGAGCAAATCTATATATATAAAGGAGAATACTGCTTTGAACACTGTAAAGCAGTCAAATCTGGTAATTAATCCCCCTGATTTTAAAGATGCAATAAAACAGGAGAAAGATTTTTTTATCCAGTTCCATCAGGTAACCGGAGAGACAGAAGCCCTGGTTACCCGTATCATACATCGCTACCTTCAGGAATATGATATCCTTTACATTAAAGACACAATTCTTACCATTGTAAAGGAACTCATCAATAACGCAGTCAAGGCAAACCTGAAAAGGCTCTACTTTAAACTAAAAAATCTCGATATCGATAAAATTGATGATTACCGTACCGGCATGGAAACATTCAAGGATGAAACCTACCAGGAAGATATAATGCCATTCCTTGAAAAGCTTGAGCATTCAAACCTGGTAGTCAGGGTTGCCTTTAAAACCTCTGAAGAACATATCCATATCAATGTTATCAATAATATTCCGATACTTGACCAGGAATTAAACAAAATTAATGCACGGGTGACAAAGGCCTACAAATACGAAGATATTTCAGAAGCCTTTGAAGATGTCCTCGATGATTCAGAAGGCGCCGGTCTCGGGCTTATCATGGCCATGATGCTCTTTCGGAATACCGGTCTTGGAGCCGATAATTTTAAAATTTACAAAAAAGAAAACCTTACAATTACCACCCTGACAATCCCCAAGATACTCACACCCCAGGGGTCCAGGCATGAAATAACCGAACGCATCCTGAAAGAAATCGATGAGATTCCAGCTTTTCCCGACAACATCACGGAAATCCAGAAACTCTGCAGTATCCCTGATACTCCCATTAAAAACATTGCCGACAGCATTTCAAGGGATCCGGGTCTGACTACCTCAATCCTGAAACTTGCCAATTCAGCCGGCTACCTCACGATCAGAAAAGTCGATACTATTGAAGAAGCTGTCATGAAAATCGGCATGAAGGGAATCAACACCCTCCTGGTCGCCTCGGGTGTTTTCAAAATCATTGATTCCCGATATAAACGTTTCGAGAAGCTATGGAAAAACAGCTATAAACGGGCCTATTACGCCCAGAAGCTTTGCGCCAAACTACAGCAGCCCCGGATCAGCGACTTTGCCTATCTTGCCGCCCTTCTTGCAGATATCGGCAACATGGTGCTTCTCGCAATTGATGAAGAGCTGATTGGAAGACTGAAAACAATTGGCGGATTCAAGGGGATTGATGATTCAAACCTCCTTGAAGAAATCAGTCTCGGCCTGAGCCACAGCACCCTGGGAGCAATGATAGGAAAAAAATGGAAGTTCAACGAAGCCCTGACAACGGCCATTGAGCTTCATAACCGCCCCCACATGGCACCGGATCACCTGAAGCATCTTGTCTACATTGTGTACCTTTCAAATGTAATGGTTGATATTGAAAACAGAAAAACCAGGTTTGAAATTATAGATGAAGACGTACTCGAAGAGATGAACCTGACAGAAAAAGAAACATTCGAAACAATTCACCAGAAACTAAAGGATTCATATAAGGGAGAAGGCTGAAACTTATTGTCCCGTCGATGAGCGCCCCGGGGGGGGCCTTGATTAAATTACTTGACGGAAAGGTGAACCGTCGGTAGGTATGGGCAATAATTTTCATTAACAGGATATTATTCATGCATTTTCAGGATATAATTTCAAAATTAAATGAATTCTGGGCAGAACGGGGCTGTATCGTTATCCAGGGTGTTGACCTTGAGGTGGGAGCCGGTACCTTTAATCCCGCTACTTTTCTCCGTGTACTGGGTCCCGAACCATGGAACGTTGCCTACGTAGAACCTTCCCGTCGACCCACAGACGGCCGATACGGTGAGAACCCCAACAGGCTTCAGCATTATTACCAGTACCAGGTAATACTAAAGCCCTCACCTGTTGATGTTCAGGACCTCTACCTTGATTCTCTCAGGTATCTTGGAGTCAAGCTTGAAGAACATGATGTACGATTCGTGGAAGATGACTGGGAATCCCCGACCCTTGGAGCTGCGGGTCTCGGATGGGAAGTCTGGCTTGACGGTATGGAAATCACCCAGTTTACCTATTTTCAGCAGTGCGGCAGTATTGATCTTGATCCCATATCAGTTGAGCTGACCTATGGCCTCGAACGAATCTGCATGTTTATCCAGGGTGTTGACAATGTCTTTGACATCAAGTGGAACGACAAGGTTCTCTACCGTGATGTACACCACAGAAGCGAATATGAATTTTCTCATTATAACTTTAATGTTGCTGATGTTCAGCTCCATTTCCAGCTTTTTGATCTCTATGAAAAAGAATGCCTCTCAATACTTGATGATGAGCAGGCCTCAATCGTTCTTCCAGCTTATGACTATGTCCTGAAGTGCTCTCATGTATTCAACATGCTTGATGCCCGGGGAGCAATTTCCGTTACAGAACGTGTCGGTTACATTGCACGTGTTCGCAATATAGCGCGCCGCTGCGCAGAAAAATATGTTGCAATCAGGGAAGAAATGGGATTTCCTCTTCTCAAGGGTGCACCCACAACGGAAGGATAATGGAAAAGGGCTTTAAGAATTTTGAAAAATATCTCTCAAAGTACGACAAGTTCATAATATCAACCCATGAAAGTCCCGATGCTGACGGCCTCGGGGCCGAACTGGCTTTACTGGAGCTGCTGCATGCTCTTGGTAAAACCGCAATTATTATCAATTCAGACGCCACTCCCGACACCGTTGAATTCATCGACATCGACAATGAATTTAATATCTATTCAGAAAATTTCGACCTCCCTGAAGACATAAACGATTATGCCCAGTTTGTTCTTGATACCAATGACTACGACAATATTGGAGCTGCATACCACGGGCTGAAAGAAAAGGTGCAGGATCTCTTCATTATAGATCACCATGAGGGAGACCGGGATAAATTTGAATCAAACTTCATAAAGGTAGAAGCATCTTCAGCATCTGAAATAATTTATGACATCATCAGCCACTATGACAAGCCTCTCTCTTTCAAGGCAGCCCAGGCTATTTACACGGGAATGCTCTTTGACACGGGAAGTTTCAGGTATCCAAAAACATCTCCATCTACCTATAAAATAGCGGCCCACTGCATTGAGATGGGGGCTGACCCCTTTAAGATTTATGAACATCTCTATGAAAGCAATTCATTGTCGAGTTTTGCTTTACGGGGAAAAATCCTTTCATCGATGGAAGTTCTGCATGACGGCAAAATGATTGCCATGCAGCTGACAACTGAAATGCTCGATGAGACCGGTGCCACCTTTACCGAGGGCGAACCGACAATCAACCTGCCCCTGACTGTAAAAGGCGTAATCGCAAGCGTACTTGTCAAACAGGATTTCGGCGGCCCCGTAAAGGTAAGCATGAGAACCAAGGGACCATACGATGTCGCTGATATTGCCATGAAAAATGGCGGCGGCGGCCATAAAAACGCCGCCGGCTTCAAGTCAAAACTTCCCTTTGAAGAAACCTACAGGCTCGCCCTCGAAGTAGTCGGCGGTCTGTTCAAGTAACTTTATTTCTTTATCAGCTTTTCCACAATAGCATCAAAGGCTGCTGCTGCCCCTGTTTCAGGTTCTTTTTCAAGACCAAAAGGCTTCCCTTCATCTCCACCGCTTACGATACCGGGTTCAACAGGTATATCTCCCAGGAACGGAACACCCATCTGCTTTGCCATGTCTTCCCCTCCGCCCCTTTTAAAAATATCAACCCGCTCATTGCAGTGGGGACAGGTAAATCCGCTCATGTTTTCGATAACTCCCGCGACAGGTATTTCGAGTTTTTTACAAAAGGTGATAGATTTTCTTACATCACTCAGGGCGACATCCTGGGGCGTGGTCACGATAACGGCGCCGTCAGGATTTTCAAGAAGCTGGATAACCGAAAGGGGCTCATCACCGGTTCCGGGAGGGCTGTCTACAATAAGATAATCGAGGTCGCCCCATTCAACATCCTTGATGAACTGCTTGATAACCCCGTGCTTGAGGGGACCACGCCATACAACAGCCTCGTCGGGGTCTTCCATCAAAAAGCCAACAGATATAACCTTCAGAGAAGATTCATGCTCAATAGGAATAAGTTTGCCCGCCTGCGTGGCAACGGGCTGCTTCCCCGCAAGGCCGAGCATACCGGGAACACTCGGTCCATGTACATCGACATCAAGAAGCCCTGTCTTAAAACCACGTCGCGCCAGTGCAGAAGCGAGATTTACCGCCACGGTACTTTTCCCCACACCGCCTTTTCCCGATAATACTACCAGGGAATTTTTTATACGCCCAAGAACTTCTTTCAGTTCTGTTTCTTCATTTGCTTTTTCAGGATTAAAAACCGGGGGTTTCCCGCTACTCTTTGGATCATTCATTGTTTCCTCTCTCATCATCGTACCCGGCTTCATGACGCCAGGATTCAGTACTTTGAACTTTTTTTTCAAAGCCCTTTTTCTCTGAGGGCTTCTCCATCCAGCCGATACGCACATCACGGGCGACATCTATAGCCGGATTATAGGGCTTGATATCAACCAGTGGTGTGCCGTCAAGCATATCAACGCCTTTAACGATCAAAACATTTTCTTTTACAGAAATGAGCTCTACCACTGTCAGGCCGATATGATTGGGACGGTGAGGCGACCGGATAGCAAAGATACCATGTTCACAATCGTCGGCATAGGGCCGGGTCTTCAAAAAAACGTCACTGCATCGGTTAAAATGGTAAAGCAGGTAAATATGTGAAAAACCCTCAAGATCCATAAGACCTTCAGCATATTCAGGAAAAACCTCAACACGCCCTTCACCTTCAGGATGTCGGGCTCCCTGAATCGGCACGCCGTCGGTAATTTTTTTAAAGGGGGTGTGAATAATTCCGAGGGGCTTTATCTCAATCAAGGAGCTTCTCCATAATATTTCCCCAGACCTTTTTCAATTCTAAGGCCACAGGGCCGTCATAATATTTAACAACAGGAAGTTCCGCAACCATTGCCTCGGTTACCGCCATGTCATAGGGAAGTTTTCCCACAACGGGAAGACCTTTTTCCCCGCACCACTCTTCCAGCTCAGCGGTGACTCTGCTGCTGAGATCGTACTTATTAATACAGACCATTACCGGTATCTGAAAATGCTCCGCCAGCTCAACGACCCGTTTCATATCATGAACCCCTGAAACAGTCGGCTCAGTTACTATTAGCACCAGGGAAGCCCCGGTAACACTTGCAATAACCGGACAGCCTATTCCCGGAGGACCATCGATTATTACAAATTCTTTGTTGTTGTCCCGGGCAAAAATCTTCGCCTTGTTGCGCACTTCAGAAACAAGTTTACCCGAATTATCCTCGGCAATATTGAGACGGGCAAAGTATGTAGCACCATATTCACTTGTGGCTTCGAACCACCTGCCGGCCATCTTTTCTTTTAAGGTTATTGCCTTTTCAGGACAAAACTCAACACAGACACTGCACCCTTCACAGGCAATCGGGTCAATTGAAAAATCTTCCCGTACCGCGTCAAAACGGCACAAATCCCGGCACCTGCCGCAAGACGTACATTTCGAGAGGTCTGTTGTTGCGACACTCCCGGAAAAGAAGTCATGTTCTTTTTCAATATCAGGCTTTATGACCAGGTGAAGGTCCGCCGCATCTACATCACAGTCAACAATAACCGGGTCATTGGCGAGAACGGCCAGTGAGGCGGTTACACTGGTTTTACCAGTCCCCCCCTTGCCGCTGATAACTACTAGTTCCTTCATTTATTTTATCCCTGTCCCTTTTTACTATTCTCAAGAATGTCATCCAGGACATGTCCAAATGTATCAACAAGAGTCTCAATAACATTCCCCTCAGCATAGGCTTCTGCAACAGCTCTCGAATAGGGAATACGGCCCAGAATATTTATCTTTTCTTCACTGCAGTAGTTTTCGACACAATCATCACCGGCGTCAGAACGATTAATGACCACACCAAAGGGGAGACCAACAGCCCGTACCATCTCTACGGCAAGTACCAGGTCATTGAGTCCGAAGGGAGTCGGTTCTGTCACAAGAACCGTAAAATCAGACAACCTTACTGTCTCAATAACCGGACACGAGGTTCCCGGCGGGGCATCATAGATAAGAACATCGGGATTTCCCGCCTTTTTCGCCACGGCGCTAATCAGGGGCGGCGCCTTTGCCTCTCCAACATTCATTCTTCCGCCGGTATAACGGATATCTCCAAGGCTGCCTGATTCTATAATACCAATGGGACGTTCTTTTTCGGTAATGGCCTTAACGGGGCACACGAGCGTGCAGCCCCCGCAGGAATGGCACATTTCAGAGAACACGAGAGGTTTCCCGTTTACCACAACGATGCCGCTGAACTGGCATATGTCACCACAGAGACCGCAGCCGGTGCAGGCCTCCATGTCAACAACAGGATTAAGCACCGTGACATCTTCACTCTTCTCAAGGGGTGCCTTGAGAAAAAGATTCACATTCGGTTCTTCTACATCACAGTCAACGAGGGATACGGGGACTCCATCCCGTGAAGCCTGCCATGAAAGACCGCAGCTGACAGTTGTCTTCCCCGTCCCTCCCTTACCGCTTGCAACAGCAATCCTCAGGGTCATGAACTTTCTTCCTTATTTGTATTAACAGAAGAAAAACCACGGCCCATGCCGCCACCTCGTCCCCTGCCGGCTCCACGGCCCATGCCGCCGCCCCGGGGAAATACTTCTTCTCCATTATCAAGACTGCGCTGCGTCATCGTCTTACCGGTTGCCTTGAAAATATTGCGAAAACCACGACCACCGCCTATTCTTCCCAAAAGCCCTCGGCGGGGGACTGCATCATCTTCCCGTCCCGGGGTCCCTGAGCCAGAACAATGTCCAAGGCTCCTCCCGGTCATACTTCCTTTACCTTCCGGTCCAGTTCTATCTCCACCTGGCATCTCTTTTCTCCTACCAGTGTCCTTCAACGTCCGCCCCCGCCGAGGGGGTAAGGTCACTGGATTTATATTTTTCTACAGCTTCGGCAATTGTACCCGAAACACCTGTATACATTTTTACACCCGCGGCCTCAAGGGTTGCAAAGGCCTTCGGGCCCACATGACCGCTTAAAAGCGCTCCGGCTCCCGCATCAATAACATTTTTTGCCGACTGGATGCCCGCTCCCTGGGGAGCATTCAGATTTTGATCATTTGCCTTATAAACAAATTCATCTGAATCGATATCATAAATAATAAATCCCCGGGCCCGGCCGAAACGGGTATCAACCGGACTGTTAAGATTATTTTCTTCTGCAGATATTGCTATTTTCATTGAATTAACCTCTCTCTTATTTTCATAAACCTTAAGAATATCACGATACCGCGGGCACTGGCCGCCGGTAAAATTTCTCCGCCATCGGCACCCGGGCATCTGGTAACTCTGAACGGTAAGGCGCCGGTTAACCCATGCCTCGATCACATCACCCACGTTCCCCCTGATACCGGGAATTATATCGATCCCCCGGTCATGAAGATAGTCGCTATACCCCCGGCTGATGGCGCTGCAGATCAGGTGCGTAATACCATACTCTTCACACCATGCATGCCACCCTGCGGGTGATACATTCTCCACCGAGACTTCGGTTTCTTCTTTGACTTTCCCTTCATCAGTGGAAAAAACAGTCACCCCCGCAGCAACATCAAATAGAGGTGCCACACGTCCCCTGCACCGTGGAATAAGTATTCGTGCTTTCATAACTAGTATAAAAGCATGTTTCATGCCAAAAAGTTTAGATTTTTTATTTGTATATCCGGTTATCCCTGTTCTGACGAAAAAAGGGGCTCAGAGCCCTCTCTGGGGAGGGCACGATAATAAAAAAGAAAAAATATTTGATAGGAAGTATAAGAAAGTGAAGGAGAAGAAGCGTTTCGGTTCCCTTCAGTCCCTTTTCTATTGCAAAATGCACGGACTATCAGGTAAACTCTTTGCAACCTGCACGACAAAATCAAAAAACCATTGACGAAGAAATTAACAGGAACCAGCCTTAAAAAGCAGAAAGTTATCTATAAGCCCGATACAGGCAGGAAGTAACTAAAACGATGAAAGCAAAAATAGACCCTTCCCGGTGCATCCACTGTCACGGCACCGGTATTCTCTTTAATGATGATTTCGCATGTCCCTGTACTGAAGGCATTGAGGGAGAAGAGCTGGAGGTCATGGTCGCCCTTGTGCGAAGCCTCCATCGCAGCCTGAAGGATGAACCCGGCATAAAAGTCAGAGAGAACCGGGAGGCCCTCCTTAACTTCCTTTCAAAAAAATAAAGGCACCGTTGATTCCCGGTTACTGAAAAATCAGTCGAGCACCTCTTCCGGGTCAATTTCTTCGGATAGACGCGCCGGCACCTGAGAGACGACCCGGGCGGCGGCATAGCTTGCGAGAGTTCCCGCCTCATCCATGGGAAAACCATGGGTTATACCGTAGAGAATACCCGCGGCATACATATCGCCGGCACCATTCGTATTGACAACATCAGCTTCAGCCGCATCGATATGGTATGTTCTTCCACCGGTACGGATCATGCTGCCTTCGGCACCCAGCTTAACCACGGCGCACTCACAGACTTCACCAAGTTCCAGAAGCGCCTCTTCGGGGGAGCTGCCGGTAAAAGCAGTGGCTTCATCTTCGTTGACAAAGACTATCGATATATAGTTTTCAAGGGCATGCTTAAAACGGTCATGTATTCTTCCGATAAGTCCCGGATCGGAAAGGTCAAGGGAAACTGCCATCCCGTTTGTCCGGGCAATATGCATTGCCTTTCTGCAGGCAAAATAAAGATTATCGGGCTCGAAGAGATACCCTTCAAGATGAAGAATCTTTCCCCGGGCAATGTCGCCGTCAGGTATATCACTATCATCAAATTCAAGGGCGGCGCCGAGATGGGTCGCGAAGGTTCGTTCTGAATCAGGGGTCACAAAGGTGATGGCATGTCCCGTGAGACAGTTTTTCTTCCCGATTGAAGTAATCATCCCCTGTTTTTCAGATTCTTCTATATAAGAAGATCCATGATCATCATCGCCCACCGTACCAAGCAGCAGTGATGCCCCCCCCAGTGTGACAACACCCGCAAGGGTATTTGCGGCGCTTCCACCCGGGGCGGTTTCTATAGGCATGCCCTGAATCTTTTCCTGAATACTACGGCTGGTCTCTTCATCTATCAGGTGCATCTGGCCCTTAGTCAGTTCAAGGTCGGCCAAAAAGCTGTCATCTACTTCAACAATAAGATCAAGAAGGGCAGAACCGATACCCACAACATCAAGAGGGGCATTGTCATTTACATATACAGTCATAGAGGACTCCGAATCAAATTTAAAATTTCGTTCCTGAGACTTTTTCATGTGGACGGGGGCGCCAGCGGCGCCCCCGTCCACATGAAATGTCCCTGAGACAATGGCAAAAAAACTAATTACAAGTGACGTTGTACAAAAGTGGTGAAAATCTACAACTCATTTTCTGCATTACCTTAAATTAATCTTCAAGATTATATCGTTTTATTTTCCGCCAGAGGGTTGAGGCATCAATACCGAGTTCTTCTGCACTGGTTTTCCGGTTCCAGTCATTCCGCTCAAGGGTTCGAAAAACATGAACCCTTTCCATTTCTTCAAGGGTTAGATGACCAGCGGCTGCATCTTCAGCGGGCTGGAGGTATTTCGGAAGGCAGGAGACCTGTATATTGAATTCTTTACACAGAACAAAGGCATGCTCAATAATATTTTCAAGTTCACGAATATTCCCCGGATAGTCATGGGCCAGCAGGATATTCATAACATCGTCACTGACCCCCTCAATATTTTTCTTTTTCAGTACATTGAAATGACGAATAAAATGTCCCGTCAGGGGAGGTACATCCTCAATCCGCTCTTTAAGAGGCGGCAGGGATACATTAATAATATTAAGACGATAGTAGAGGTCTTCTCGAAAGACGCCCTTCTCTATTGCGCCATGAAGATCTTTGTTTGTTGCCGCGATGATTCTGACATCGACACTCCGGGTATCAATGCCCCCCAGGGGCTCGTAGACCCGCTCCTGGAGAAATCGGAGAAGTTTTACCTGTACCGCGGGAGTCAGTTCCCCCACTTCATCAAGAAAGAGGGTTCCCCCTTCTGCAAGGGCGATTTTTCCCGGTTTGTCCTTTTTTGCGTCAGTAAAGGCCCCGGCCATATAGCCGAAGAGCTCTGATTCAATAAGATTGTCCGGCAGAGCCCCGCAGTTGATCACAACGAGGGGCTTTCCCTTTCGCGGGCTCAGGTTATGCAGCGCCCGGGCAACCAGTTCTTTTCCCGTGCCGCTGGGACCGTCGATAAGCACAGAGCTGTCACTTTCAGCAATGTCGGGAAGAATACTGAACATCTCCTGCATCTGGTGGTTTTTACTCACCATGTCTTCAAAATCGTAAGAATTCTCTATGGCTTTACGCAGTTCTTCTACTTCAGAGAGATCCCTGAAGGTCTCAACACCGCCGATAATTTCTCCTTCTTCATTTTTCAGGAGGGCGGTACTGACACTGATGGGAATCCGGTTACCATCGGGATTCACTATGGTAACGGATTTGTTTATGATATTATTCCCTGTGGCCATGGTTTCCCGAAGCACGCATGAATGTTCACAGATATCAGCATGAAAAACATCGCTGCAAAATTCTCCAAGGGCTTCTCCCTCTTCAAGGCCGAGAATACGCCGCGCCGCATGATTGATAAAGGTAATCTGAAAATTCATATCTATTGTAAAAACACCATCAGCGATGCTGTCGAGAATGATCTTGTTGTAGTCTATCATGATGTAGTAAAAATATATCCTTACTGTTCCCTATTTCAAATAGCTCTTCAAATTTCTCTTTCG
>Ga0070728_10000162_pt1 | contig 155157 bp, 105 predicted proteins | sample tdDd471_FD_66723 | JGI IMG/M metagenome (GOLD analysis project Ga0070728, IMG submission 66723) | Marine sediment microbial communities from the Atlantic coast under amendment with organic carbon and nitrate - tdDd47.1 | ecosystem: Environmental > Aquatic > Marine > Coastal > Sediment... | reverse complement strand
TTGCTTGCTTTTCCTAATATTTTATACCTTTTCAAGGGCCTCAACATATCTCTGATACCGTTAAATATCAAATCATGATCGTCTGCAATAAGTATACTTATGGTTTTCATAGTCCTATTTTTTTAGGCAGGGTATCTCAACAACAATCTCAGTTCCCTGCCCAGGTTCTGAATTCAATATAAAGCTACCATCAAACGCCAATACCCGCTCACGCATACTGATTAAACCTATTCCCTTATTTTTTGGCTCTGCTTGTAGGGCTTTCGTATCAAAGCCAACTCCATCATCTTCAATTACAAGTACTACAGAACAATCCTGCCAGAAGATTTGGTAATATGCATTTTTTGCCTGGGCATGCTTTACAATGTTATTCAATGATTCCTGGGAAATCCGGTATAACATCTTCTCGAGCCGGGAATCAATTCGTTCATTAAAATCAAAGGCATCAAACCGAAACCTGGTTTTGTAAGTTTCGTTTGCTCTCCCAATTAGATTTTTCATTGCTACAATTAACCCAAAATCTTTCAAAACGATGGGAATGAGATTATGAGCCAGGGTTTTTGCCTCCCGAATGGCGGCATCAATTTGCGCTTGAATATTTGCAAAAGCCATCTGAATGGATTCTTCAACTTCAGTGTCTTTTGGGTAAAGGTTCTGAACGGAATAAGAAATAGCTGTTAAGGTTTGGCCCATACCATCATGCAAATCAGTAGCAATCCTTAATCGCTCTTTTTCCTGGGCTTCATTGATGTCGATTTGTCTTTCTTTCCGGGTTTGTTCCAGTTTTCTTTCTATGGCATTTTTTTCGGTAAGATCATGGCCGACAATGATCAAGCCATCGGGTTCGTTGTCCTGCTTTCTTAATAGGGTGCATGAAATTAAAGAGGGGATTATTTTGCCTGTTCTGGATTTAAAACGATTTTCTTTATTGACAACGGTTGATAATTCGACCAATCTTTCTTCATTGTTCGTCGAAGAGAGATGGATATGTTTTGTATTGTCAAATAATACCATAACCTCCTGATCGATGAGCTCGTTTTCCTGGTATTCAAGCAAGTTCATTGCAGATTGGTTTACAGAACGTATTTTTAGTTGACGATCAGTCACAACCAATGCGTCAAACATATTGTTGAGGATGTTATTCAGATAGTCCTTTGAAACTGTTGTTTGTTCAAGGCTGTCGAGCATTGCATTAAAAGATTGAGCCAGGGTTTGAAATTCATCCTCTGATTTCATTGTTACCTTAGCCGTTCTATCACCCTGACTAATTTTGATGGTGGTACTAACCAGCTCATTGATACGCCTGGTAAGGCCCCTGATAAATACCAGCCCACCAAAGCCAAGAATCAACACAATGATTATTGCCAGAGTAAAAACGGTTAATGTACTATGTTTGATTACTGTATTGATGGTGTTTTCGTATTCATTGATTTCGAGTTTTGTTTCGCTGAGCAATTTATCAACATCTTTCAAGCCGCTATTGATTTCAAGGTAGATTTTGGCCAGTGACTCTTTTGCTCTTTGCTCGTCTCCTGTTAATTTGAGAAGAACAATCTGATTAGCTAAACTATCAACTCGCGAAATGACATCCTCAAAATTATAGAGTAAGGAAAGTTCATGGCGTTCGGTAACAACATTTTTGCATACATCCAATTTATTTTCGGCATGCTTGATGAGTGTAGAAAACTGGGTTTGGTCGAGATCATCACCAAAAACAACAAAATTGCCTGTGGCAGTAATAAGATTATTCAGGGCAAACTTTAATTCCTGGATGGCATCCAATTCATGGTATTCAATAACCAGGTGCGTGGAAGTTTTATTGAATAATCGAACAACAATTTGATTGGCAGCAATCACCAACAAGATAAATATCATTACAATAAAACCGCTTGCCATTAATTTTTTACCAATTGAATTTTTCATTCCTGTGTTTTATTGATAATATCTTGAAAAGTATAATAAACATGAAATACACACCACTTTTGAATGGATAAAATTAATCGAATTACTACAATTAATAATATCTTTGATTAAATAACATAAAACTGCATAAAATGTTAAAATACATTCGCCTCACTTTTTTAATGATAATGATCTCTTTAGCTTCTCCTGTTTTTGGTCAGTTTAGCATCGGTGCTTTCGCAGGGTTAAACAGCAGTAAACTTAAAGGGGATGCTCCTGATAAAGCCAAATACAAAACCTTAATGGGAGCTAATGTTGGCCTTGTTCTCGATTTGAACCTCAATAAAACTTTAGTGCTCAGTTTGCAGCCATCCTACTCGCAGGAAGGCACCAAGCTTTCGTACACTTTGCCAGGATATGAAGAACCTATAGACAGCGCAAGCGTCCGGCTGAATTATTTTTCGTTGCCATTGCTATTGAAAGTTCAGAGTACCAACCAAAGGTTTTATGCGCTGGCAGGTATCGAAACCGGGTTTTTAATGGATAGCTTTGTGAAGAGCCACGATGAAAAAGAGGACCTCAATGTTGACATAGCTCAGGTAAATGTTGCCATACAATTTGGTGCCGGCTACCGGATTCCCATAAAACAATCGCTTTTGTTTATTGAACTAAGGTACACACAGGGCCTGGTAAACCTTACCGACGACCTGGGAGACAACACATACATTCCAAGGGTGAAAACTACCGGATTGAAAATTTTTGTAGGCTACGAAATTCCATTGACCAGGAGTAAAAACTAAAGCATTATGAAAAAGATATTTACACTTATCATCTTCATGTTTGTCGCTGCAGGAGTAAATGCGCAAACCGAAACTCCAGAGGTTAAAACGCAATTGCTCAACAGCCATGTTTTTCCTTCAATGAATAATTTCAGCAGTTCCTTTATCAGCACCCATGTGCAATCCAATATTGGTTTTGGTTCCACCTCAAAGATAAAAGTCCCAGGTGTCACCATCGATGACAAAGAAATATTGGCCTTTGAAGGAAAATTATTGTTTGTTCATATTTACGTCAGGTATCAGCAACGGTTTACACCGTGGCTTTCGATGTACATGACTTTTGCCATGGCAGGAAGGCTGGGTGCCGATATGTCTACTATTTTGGTGGATGGTGTTAACACCCTGGGAGGTGGTGATATTGGCTGGCTAATTCGTATTAAACAGACTCAAAAACTAAATTTATCAGGGTCTGTATATGTGAAAAACCTGACAGGTAATTTCATCAACTTAACCAAATACATTGAAGATATTATCGACGATAACCCAAATCCTCAGCCTATACAAAGAGTTCCGGCAATGATGATGGGCGGAGGTGTAAACGGCGCCTATGCTTTTAATTCAAAATACGGATTTCAGTTTAACACGGAGTTTGCCTATGGAGAATCTTTCGAGAGGGATAAATCCAAATTCTATTTCACCGGCGGCATCGTTGGGGATGTTGATTTTATGCCTGAGAACAATGTGCCCATTGGCCTGGCAGCGGGGTATATTTTGTCATCTGCACCTGAAATAATTATGAATAATTCAGGTATTACAAACACTTTTTTAGGTAAGTTAGCCTATACAGGCTCTAATGATTATGAGCTTGGATTGCAATTCAATTATTACAACCTGAAAGTTGAAAGCCTGGATACAAAACCATATGTAAGCAAAATTATACTTATGCTCAAGTTTTATTTTTAGAAACCGGAACAACAATTATTGAAGGCTGGTAAATAATTGATCAGACAATTCCCAAAGACGTCTGCCATTTTCAGTATTTGTAGCTTTTTCATCCACATTCTTTCTGCTCATCAGGAATAGGTAATCCGTGGCTTTACCTTCCACTTCCTTTGAAGCGGCAAAATAAACCACAGGTTCACAGGCCTGTTCCGGCGACCGGAAAAACAGCTTGAAAACCAACTTTAACAAGGGCTGAAACAAGACCGGGGCTTCACGTGCAATGTTTGAGTTTACCGGGCCCGGACAAAGTGCAAACACCGAATATTCGTTGTGATTGTTTGGGTTAAGCCTTCGCGAAAGTTCCTGCGAAAAGGTTGTCATCAGTAGTTTGTAATACCCATACCTTTCGACGGATTTGCCTATGCTGTATTCTTCGAAAACGCCAAAACCCTCCCATTCAAAGGCTTCCGGGTTGCGATGGCTCTCGGAGGAAACAAAGATTATGCGAGGTAAGTCAGTGCCATTTGTATCGAAACAATCTTCCTTTAAAAGTGTGTTCACAAGGATAAACTTCGCCAGGTAATTTACCGAGAACATTTCTTCAAGGCCGTACTTTGTTTTTCTTGCCTTTTTTGAAACAAGGGCTGCGTTGCAAATAAGGATATCTATTTTCCCAAAACCCTTTTTAATTTCCTGCACCAACTTTTCAATCGAAAGGAGATCCGACAAATCAACGCGTAGCATGTGAACTTTATCGGAATTGGAGGCTTTTTTAACTTCCTCTCCTTTCTCAGGAATACCGCTTCTAACTGCCATGATCACTTCTGCACCAAGTCGTGCAAGTTCTTTTGCAGTAGCCAGGCCAAGCCCTGAACTTGAGCCGGTGATTAGCACCTTTTTTCCGTCCAGCCTTTCCCCGGGCTTCAATCCATCAATTCGTTCCCGCTTTTTAAATAAATCGCTGATACCCTTGTAGGTCGCAGCAAATGGGCTGTTGTATTTTTTTTCTTGTTTTGATTTCATGTATCTTTTTCTACCACGGAGACAAAGAAACACAGTGGTTCACTATGCTACTAATCACTTCCAATCTTCATTTCTTTGTGTCTCTGTGGTTTAAATTAATTTCTGCTGAAATTTCTGGTATGTAGTAGTATAATTATCAATGTACTTTTTATCAATCCCAAAATCTTCCAAACTGTAATGATGTTGCCCAAATTTACCTTTTTGGTTTTTATTATTGGCATCCGAAAAAATCTTTTCAAGAGCCGGGGAAATTTCTTCTCCCCTGTCGGCATATATTTTTCTTAAAACTTCCGGTGTATCCTTCACAAGTTGTTGGTACGAAACATCGGTAAAATTTGCCACGTGATTATTTTCTTCGTGAAATGCAAGGGCTTTTGATAACATCAGCCCATTCTTTTTCACCCAATGTTCGGCTACCTCATGCTTATTAACCTGGACGCTGAACATCACCCTTGAATAAGATACCATGCTCAGGAATGATGGGATGGACTCATAAATATTCCGGTGCGTCCATATAAACTGGACATCTTCAAAATATTTATTGGCCAGGTTAAGATGCTCAAGGTGGTGTGGTGTTTTCAACACCCATCGTTTACCCGGTCTTTGCCATTGTAATAATTTTAGCAGGCGTACCATATATTCATAAGCTGAAGACTGGTCCGTTTTCTCAAGCCAGGTAGCATAAGAAGGAACATGTGTAATGGCCTCAGCTGTTTGGCTCAAAAAAGAAACATCGAGCAATAAGACATCCTCTTCAGGTGCGAGATGTTCCACAGGGTGGATAGCAAAAAAACCGGGTGACATGATCCTTAAAGCTTTTTCACTTGTCCTTGCAATTTTAATGCGCTCTTTTCCATTAAACCTGTCTCCTTTGATGGGCGCAGGATTTAAGGCTTCCCAACTTGAGAGTGAACGATTATCGGGGTCAGAAGCCAGGAGCCGGTGAAGTTTGGTGGTCCCTGTCCGTTGCAGTCCAACGATGACCATAGCCGGATAGAGATCCTGCTGTATAATTTCGGGATGATTTTTAAACAGTTCTTCAGCACGCAGGCGGACGGCCAAAAGGTTAATCAACCTTTGTCGTGATATAAAGCGCCCTATCGGGTGGAGCCTGGCCTCTTCATTTAGCGAATACAACATCCTGTCCAGTGGTTCATCCCAAAAAAATTTTCCAAAATCCTTGTGCCCTGTGGCCTTTCTTGCTGTTTTGATTAATTCATCCTTTTCAAGTTTGGTTTTAGTACCCAATGGATAAGTTGCTTTCCACGCGGCATTGATCGCATTGAACCAGAGTGGCTGTTTATCGTAATATTGTGCTTTTATATTTTTGTTTTGTATCACGATCTCTTCAATTCATCTAGTCTTACAACTTCACATTTCGGCTGAACCGGTTTTACATCTTCCGGCAAACGGTACCATCGCCAACACATGGTTCCTTCACTATGATCGCAGGTACTGATCCAGTTGTGAACCCCCGGATTATTATTGGCAACTACTACACGAATGCTTCCATCTGTTTCATATTTTGCATTTCCTTTGCTCACACAAATATTGAAATAACGGTAATCCAACGATTCCATCCAGTAGTTGTTCAGCTGGAAATTCCATGAGGCGCATTCAGGAGGGTTCACAGTGATGACAAGGGCCTCATCATCTGCCAGTTTCCAGTAGCTGTGATAATAAATAATATTTTTATCTCCGCCGGCAGCATTGGAAACTTCAGGGTCGAATTGGGGCAAACGATTGGGATGTTTTTGAAACCCTTTGGCCCAACGCGCAAAAAGCAGGGGAGCCCCGGCAATAAACATGGATGCTGTTTTCAGTCCTTCATCAATCATTTTCGGCGTAATGGGATCGGGTGTTTTTTTTCCGCTTAGATTTTCAATCTTCAGTTCTGCAGGAACCTCCTCAAAACGATTCAGAAAAGTCTGCCTCACCATAACAAGCCCCGTTTCATTTTCAATTTTCAGCCAATTTTTCCCTTTTCTTTCCTTGCTCAGTATGATTTCAAAACTTCCATCTTCTTCCAATGTTAATTCACTTCCTTCAAGCACTCCGCAGGGAGCCAATCCGCCTGTAGTTCCATAGTTTCCGTTTTGGGTAAAAAATCCAAGGTAGTGAATTGTGTTTCTGGTTCCTGTGATTTTGTATTCGTACTTTCCGCTGATCTGTGCATTGAAATAATAGTTGTCGGGATTGTCAGCTCCCATTTTAACGGTTTCATGAACCATCCTTCGCAGCACAGGAAATGCAGGATCACTATATTCGACAAAGGCTTCTAAACCCGCACGGGTAAGTCGTGTCATGTACCGCAATCCCTCAGCCTGGTTGAAGGCATCCTGGGGTGTGCCGGAATATTTTAATACTGTTCCGGCAAGTTTTAGCTGGTCACAAAATTCCTCCCAGGCTTTGCCGGAAACAACGCGTTGTGTATGGACATCATCTTCAGTTTTCCCGGAGATTTTAAGCCCGACCTTTTTGAAAAACCGTAAAATTTTTAGAAAACTAAATAGTATTTCTCGCATACGAAAAATTAATAGTTATACTTGTGTCATGCAAAGGGTGTTCAAAAGTATTAAAATTGATCAAAATATTTTGACAGCAATGCTTTAATATGAATGATTTTAAAAATAAACACGGAACATGGGCTTTGGTAGCCGGGGCTGCAGAAGGGTTGGGAGAGGCTTTTTCATGTGCGCTTGCAGGCAGGAAAATGAATTTGCTGATGTTGGATAATAAGCCTGAGCCTTTATCCAAATTGAGTAGTCGCCTTGAAGAGGAATTCTCCATCGAAACCTTACAACTCAATATTGATCTACAACAGAGGGATGCTACAGCGTTAATTATGGCTGAAGTAAAAAAGTACGATTGCCGATTGTTAATTTACAATGCTGCATATAGCCGGGTTACACCTTTTCTTCAGTTAAATGAAAACGAATTTGATCTGTTTATCGATATAAATTGCCGTACACCAATAAAGCTTGTTCATTCATTTGCACATCATTTAATGAATTTTAATTCAGGAGGTATTTTGTTGATGTCGTCACTTTCAGGACTAATAGGGATGCAACTTGTTGCACCTTATGCGGCTACCAAAGCTTTTAACTGGAACCTGGCCGAAGGCCTGCATTATGAATTGAAAGAACACAATATCAATATCATGGCTTGTGTCGCCGGTGCTACAGCAACTCAGGCCTATTTGGAAACCAATCCTGAATATGGATTTTTTAAGCCACTGGTGATGGAACCAAAAGTAGTGGCGGAAAAAGCACTCGAAACTCTGGGAAAAAAAACATTGTTTATTCCGGGATTCTCAAACAGGATGAATTACTTTATCCTCACTCGGCTCCTTCCCCGAAAATGGGCTTCAGCACTGGCGAATATGACTATGGGAAAAATGTATGGGGAGAAGCTCAAAACTTAAAATTCAAAATGGGAGATAGAGAGGGTATTTTTAGTCCCTTCTGAGAATTGTTTTGTAGCCAACAAAGCACTAAATCACAAAAATTCACTAAAATTTATTTCCTGATTTTCTTTGTAATCTTCAGTATATTTGGTGTTTTCGAGATCATTATTCTTTTTAACGATGTTCAAACAATAACCACTAAACTCAAACAACAATATACTCGGCCACAAGATACGTTTCGATGGTTTTATAATCCAGAAAAGACCTGGTATCGGTATAAACCTTCAACATATTGGGTAGCATTTTTAATGGCCCCCCAAAAAACTTCACAGGATTCAGTAACTCTGATGTAGTTCTGCAATGTTCTTCTACAATTCCATGCCAGTCTTCTGATTTTTCAACCAGTTTTTTACCCACAACATTTCGGTTGTAATGCCACAAGGGATGAATCTTCAGCGAAAGGGGCGTATGGCTGTTGTGCCAGCGGTGGATGAATGTGTTGTGATCAATATTTGTACGTTTTTTGAAAAGGGTCAACAGGCAGGCACCCGGCGTTTTCATATGATTACTCCAGGTTTTTTCGTATTTCACAGGCAGGGCTTCGGTAACTAACCATGCACCTGAAATCCCTGCAACTTTAGAAAGATCATTCCTTGATTGTGCATTATTCGTCACCATGGATATTACAGCCACTTTGTTTCTCCTGAATGGAATAATAGATATTCCGGGAGGATGGTTTTCAGTTATAGTAATTTTTAGTGCTTGTGGATTTGTATTTTCAGCAAATGAATTGGATATTTCCAGCATCCTGTTTTTAAATGATTTGTAAGTATCATTATCTTCAGCACGAAACAAGTATATTTCTTTTCCCATAACTTAACCCATTAAAAAATTATTTTTACGGCTTCATTCGAAAGATTGAGCAAAGTAAATCATTTAGGGAAGAAGACATGACAAAACAAAAAATTCTGGTAACAGGTGGGAATGGCTTTCTAGGTAGAGCAATAGTAGATGAGTTATTGGAGGATTCTAAGGTGCTAAATCATGATGTAATCAGGATTCTTGACAAGAATGAAAATTCGTTTATTACAGATAGCAGGATAGAGTACTTGCAGGGCGATGTGAGAAATTATGAGGATGTAAACAAAGCATGTAAGGGAATGAACGTTGTATTTCACACAGCAGCCATCGTCGATTGGGGAATTATTCCGGAGAATGAGGTGTTGGACATAAATGTTGGTGGGACTGAAAATATCATCAAAGCCTGTAAAGAAACCAAAGTAGAGGTGCTCGTTTTTACCAGTTCCCTTGATGCTGTTTATTCAGGTAAACCACTTGTAAATATTGATGAGAGCCAGCCCTATCCAAAAATCCACCGAACATCCTATTGCAAGAGTAAATTTCTTGGCGAGAAGAGAGTCCAAGAAATCCCGAAAGGCCAACTTAAGAACTGTATTTTAAGGCCATCGGATATTTATGGTGAGCGGGATCCCTATCATATTGATGCCCTGGTGGAAATGTCAAAAAATGGTTTTTATGTCAGGCTTGGGAATGGAAAATCCAGGTGTCAGCATGTTTACGTTGGCAATATGGCCCATGCCCATTTGTTGGCAGCAAAAGCTCTGCTCGAAAACAATGAAAAAGTAAATGGAAGCATTTATTTTATTACCGATGGGCCCGGAGAAAACTTCTTTAAATTCTTCGATGCCATTGTTAAAGCTGCAGGGTATAAAATATGGCCAAAAAATTTGTGGCTTCCCAGACGACTTGCATACAGTATGGGCAGCATTTCGGAGTTTGTGGCCTTTTTGATGAGGCCAATTAAACGCTATGTTCCCAAATTCAGCCGGTTTGCAGTTGCTTACACCTGCACCGATTTTACTTTTAATTCGGATAAGGCTGAAAATGATTTTGGCTTTGTGCCAAAATATTCCTCAAAAGATGCTTTTGAAAGAACAGTGTCATATTTTCGAAAAGGGATCTATAATCAATCCTGAGGTAAGTTGAGAGAAATCTTTGGTCGTCTGTCCAGGATTTATTTAACCTCGAGGCCTTGCTGGCACCCCCAACAATCGTGGCGTGCGATTCCAAATTGTCAGAAAACAGAACCAACTATTCTTTTTCCACTATATTTTTAAGGCCATTCAAAACCATTTCCCAACCCTGGACTGCATGCTGGTGTCCCTGCTCATTCGCAAAGCCCTCCTGGGTCATTGTTAATTTAACAGCGGAGTCCACTGTTTCCAACTCGTAGGTTACCAGTGAATAATTCTCCGCCTTGTCTTCCAAACCTGAAAACCCGCTCCAGTAACTGTATTGTAAAAACTTTTTAGGATCAATTGCAAGGATGGTACCTTTGTCACGGTATTGTTTGCCATCAAATTCGCCACTAAAAACTATCGGGCTTCCCTCTTTCCATTCAGACTCAACCTGAGTACCAAAGAAGTATTGTTTTACTATTTCGGGGTTGACAATGGCATCCCAAACTTTTGAAATATCCGCATTAATTAGAAGTTCTTGTGTTACTTTAAGCTCTTTGTTCATTTTGTAATAAATTAAATGTTTAGTCTTGCAACCCCTATATACCTAATAACCCTATACCCTTTTCTTCTCTTCCCCATCCCGGTTCATGATTTCATTCTGTATGCGGATGGATTCAATGTGAACGAGTTCCAGCATTTGTTTCAAAAATGTTTTGCTCATGCCACGGCTGGTGCCATCGGCAAGGCGATCGCGGATAATGTTTTGCCAGCGTTTAAGTTGGAGGATGGTAATGTTGTGGTCCTTTTTGTATTTCCCGATCTCCGAAACGAAGTCCAATCGGCGGGAAAGTATTTCCAGTAGTTCGGCATCCAGTTTGTCAATTTCCGAGCGCAACTCTTCCAGTTTACTTTCAAAGGAATCTTCACCCTTTTCTTTCCTTACCTTTAGTTTGTCAATAATATCTTTCAATTTCGCTGGAGTGATCTGTTGTTCAGCATCAGAAAGTGCACTTTCCGGATGGATGTGAGACTCTATCATCAAACCGTTCATCTCAAGGTCAAGGGCTTTCTGCGCAATTTCTTCAATCATCAGGCGATTCCCGGAAATATGGCTTGGGTCGACAAAGATGGGAAGGTCGGGGAACCTGCGCTTCAGCTCAATGGGAACTTCCCACATAGGAGCGTTACGGTATGGCGTTTTTACAAAAAAGTAAAATCCCCGGTGGATGGCCGCCATTTTAGTTATGCCTGCTTTATTTAACCTTTCCAGTCCACCGATCCACAAATTCAAGTCCGGACTGATCGGGTTTTTCACCATCACCGGGTTCTCAATTCCCTTCATGGCTTCGGTTACTTCGTTTACCGAGAAGGGATTTACTACTGTGCGGGCACCAATCCACAAAATATCTATCCCATATTTTAAGGCCAGTTCCACATGCTTTGGAGTCGCAACTTCTATGGTTGTGAGTAATCCTGTTTCGGCTTTGACTTGCTGGAGCCAGCGAAGCCCTGTTTCGCCAACGCCCTCAAATCCATGGGGCCTTGTGCGGGGTTTCCAAATACCCGACCGGAATACTTTCACCTGCGGAATTTTTGACAACTGAATGGCTGTTTCAATAACCTGTTCCTCAGTTTCAGCACTGCATGGCCCACTGATGATGAGTGGCTGACTTTCGCTAGGAAGCCATGAGTCGAGGTTTTGTATGTCGATTGAAACTGTCATAGAATTGTTGCAAAAGTAGGAGTTTCAATTGAATTGTTGATGTATTAGAAAGCTTCAACATATTTTGAATTTCATTTTGTAAAGTGTAATTTTTTTACTTCCATGGAAGAAGGCATTAAAAAGTGTCTATTTTTGCAGCCGATTGAACCAAAACGAATTAAATAATGGAGACAATAAAAAAATCAAAAGTTGCTGATTTGCTAAAGACTACCGAATTCGACAGGGTAGTTAATGTTAAAGGATGGGTAAGAACAAAGCGTGGTAATAATAATATAGCTTTCATTGCGCTGAACGATGGTTCAATTATTCATAATATCCAGGTTGTGGTTGATGTACCCAATTTTGATGAAGAAACCCTGAAGCTGATTACCACCGGGGCCGGAGTTTCTGTTACGGGCAAACTGGTACAATCGATGGGTAAAGGGCAGACCGTTGAGATCCAGGCACACGAAGTTATCGTGTACGGCACAGCCGATCCTGAAACTTATCCCTTGCAGAAAAAAGGACACTCGATGGAGTTCCTTCGCGAAATTGCCCATTTGCGACCTCGCACAAACACTTTTGGTGCAGTACTTCGGGTAAGGCATACATTGGCTTATGCGATCCACAAATATTTTAACGATCGTGGATTTCATTACCTGCATACGCCTATTGTTACAGGCTCTGATGCCGAAGGTGCCGGACAAATGTTTCGTGTTACAACACTGGATGCAAAAAACCCACCATTGCTCGAAAACGGTGAGGTGGACTATAAAGAAGATTTCTTTGGCAAGCAAACCAACCTTACGGTATCTGGACAATTAGAAGGTGAATTGGGAGCGCTTGCATTGTCGCTGATCTATACTTTCGGGCCAACTTTTCGTGCCGAAAATTCAAATACACCCAGGCACCTGGCAGAATTCTGGATGATAGAACCCGAAATGGCTTTTTACGACATCACAGACAATATGGACCTGGCTGAGGATTTTCTTAAATACCTGGTTAAGTATGCGTTGGAGCACAATGCTGATGACCTTGAGTTTTTAAACAAGATGTTCGACAAAGGGTTGATCCAAAGACTGCATTCGATTGTTGACACCAAATATGAGCGCCTTACCTATACTGAGGCTGTTGCAATTCTCGAAAAATGTGGCAAAAAATTTGAGTTCCCGGTAAGTTGGGGTGTTGATCTCCAATCGGAGCATGAAAGATACCTTGTTGAACAGCACTTTAAAAAGCCGGTAATCCTTACGGACTATCCCAGGGATATCAAAGCCTTTTACATGAAACAAAATGATGATGGCAAAACGGTAAGGGCAATGGATGTTTTGTTTCCAAATATTGGTGAGATCATTGGTGGGTCGCAGCGTGAAGAGGTGCTGGATAAATTATTAAGCAGGTGCAGGGAAATGGATATTCCTGAAAAGGATATCTGGTGGTACATTGATACTCGTAAATATGGTACGGTGCCACACAGTGGTTTTGGGCTTGGATTTGAGCGTTTGGTTCAGTTTGTTACGGGTATGAAAAACATCAGAGATGTCATTCCATTTCCAAGAACACCGCAAAACGCAGAATTTTAATAAGGAAGTGTAAAAGTTACTGATTAGGTCAGGATCATTCCAATGATAACTATGATGCAAGATTAAACTGCCTGGGCAGATTAAAAAACTTTGCCGATAAAACAGTGCCAATTTATAATGTATTTAATAAAAATTTAAATAAAATTAATTTGTATTTCATCGATTAAACAGAAATTAGCTACATTTACAATTGAAATAATTTTGGTACAATTGAAAGGATAAATGGGAAAACAGGGATTGATACAAAAGCTGGCTTTACAGCAAAAACTTTCACCCCAGCAAATACTGCTGATGAAGCTTTTGCAAATTCCCTCTATTGCATTAGAACAGCGAATCAAACAGGAAATTGAAGAAAATCCTGCACTTGAAGATTCAAGTGAACTCGACGAAAGCGCCAGTGAAAATGGTTCAGAAGAGGAATATGAAAATGAGTTTGATAACGAAAGTGGCGATGAATTTGACCTGAATGATTATATCGGCGATGATGATATTCCTTCATACAAGTTACAAACAAACAATTATAGTTCGGATGATGAGAGGAAGGAAATTCCGTATGCTTCCGGCAAAACTTTCCAGGATAACCTGATCTCACAACTTGGCTTGCGTCAACTTGATGAAGACCAGATAGTCATAGCTCTCAATATTATCGGCAACCTGGATGATTCGGGCTACCTTCAGCGCGACCTGAATGCTTTGGTTGATGACCTGGCGTTTACACAAAATATTACTACAACACCCAATGAAATACTGGAAGTGTTGAAAGTTATTCAGGAATTTGACCCTGTTGGTGTTGGAGCAAGAAGCCTGAAAGAATGCCTGCTCATTCAGTTGAAGAGAAGACAGGAGGAGGATCCTGCACAGGACCTGGGGCTTCCCATCCTTATTATCGAAAGATATTTCAATGAATTTACAAAGAAGCATTACGATAAAATTATAAAAAAGGCCCGTATCAGCGAGGAACAGCTTAAGGATGCTATTGGCGAAATTTTGAAGCTTAATCCCAAACCGGGGAATTCGATGGGTGAAACCGTAAAAACAAACCAGTATATCTCACCGGATTTTATCATTTCCAACAATGAGGGTAAGCTGGAACTTACGCTTAACTCTAAAAATGCACCCGAACTCAGATTAAGCAAAACCTATATCGATATGATTGAGGCTTATGCCTCGGATAAAAGCAAAAAAAGCAGCCAGAAGCGAGATGCCATGCTGTTTGTAAAACGGAAAATTGATTCTGCAAAATGGTTTATCGAAGCCATCCGGCAACGCCATAACACCTTGTTCATTACCATGAAAGCCATTATGGAGTACCAGAAGGAATATTTTCTTACCGGAGATGAGAGAAGGCTCAGGCCTATGATCCTGAAGGATATTGCTGAAATTGTAAGTCTTGACATATCAACTATTTCACGGGTGGCAAACAGTAAATATGTTCAAACACCATTTGGTACTTTTCTTCTGAAAAGCTTTTTTTCAGAGTCGATGCAAACTGAAGCAGGAGAGGAAGTTTCTACACGGGAGATTAAGAAAATATTGCAGGACTGCATTGAAGCAGAGGACAAAATCAAGCCACTTACTGATGAGCAGCTTACCAAAATTCTAAAGGAAAAAGGCTATAACATTGCCAGGCGAACAGTTGCTAAATACAGGGAGCAACTAAATATTCCGGTTGCGCGGCTTAGAAAAGAACTGTAAATACAGAACGCTTAATATTTCATGGAAAAAAATCTGGCCGGAATCGTATCAACAGCATTTAATCCTTTACTTATTACCAGCTATTTTTTTATTGTAGCCCTTAATTTGCCCTTTCATTTCTCAATGATCATCCCTGAAAAAGCCAGATGGATGATTATTGGCCTGATTTTTATTACAACCTTTGTTATACCAGCCCTGTTGATTAGCATATTCAGCTACAGCATGAAGAAAATTGTAAAAGCAGATGAAAAGGAGGAAAGATATTTACCGCTTGCTATTGCTACGATTTTTTATTTCCTCACCTACTACTTACTAAACCAGGTGCAACTGTCTCCAATTTTTAATATTTTCAACCTCGGGGCCACCTCCTTGTTGGTGATTTGCCTGTTAATTACCCTGGCCTGGAAAATCAGTGTTTTTATGGCAGCTATGGGAGCCTTTTTTGGAGCTTTTTTGGGTCTGTCTGTCACGCTTGACATCGACATTACCATCATTCTTCTTGTTACAATCCTTGCATCGGGAGCCATTGGGTTTTCAAGGATGTTAAATAAAAAGCATACTCCGGCCCAAATTTATACCGGCTTCCTTCTTGGAGCATTGACTATGTTTTTGCACTACCTTTATTTTTAGTGCTAAAGCATTTCCGTGATTTTCTATTTAATATCTGAGCGTATTTCCATTAAAGAACCTATGAGCATCAATTGCTTCATCTCTTTTTTGATCAGATGATAAAAAGTTAATTTGAACTCATTAAATTTGATGATATTTTTTATCCAATTTTGTCACAAATCCTCAACCTAGATGTTCATATTAGTAATACAAGATGAAGAATTCGGCAAGGTTTGAAACATTGTACAGGCAATACTATGAAGCGATCTATAAATTTTGCTTCCGGTTTTTAAATAGCCATGATGCGGCCATGGATAATTCACAGGAAACATTTATTAAATTGTATGAGCGTATGAAGCAACAAGGGCTTGAAATAGAAAACACAAGAGCCTGGCTTTATAAAGTAGCAGGGAACCTCTGTATGAATTCTCTGAAAAGTAAAAAACGCCGTCAGGAGATTGAAAACCTACTTGAAAACCAAACCATCGAAAATACCACACCCGAGCATATTCTGATGCGTGATGAGAGAAGCACACTAATCAGAAAGGAGCTTAGTCAGTTGAAGCCGGAACAAAGAATATTGATTTTAATGTACCAGGATGGTTTGTCGTATACTGAAATGGCGGAAGTTACAGGGATTAAGAAGAACTCCATCGGGAAAACACTCTGGAGGCTCATTGAGAAAATCTCAAAAAACATCAAAGATGAAGCAAATGGATAACGAAATAATTTTCTTGAGATACCTCGACAATCAACTTAACGAGATAGAGGCTGAGAAGGTAGAAAAACTGATTTCAGAGAATACGGAGCAAAATGAAATATTTGAGGCCATAAAACTGAAACGACAAAGTACCCTTGATGCACTCGATATGCTGAATCCGGAAGAAACGATTATTATCCCTTCATTTAATACAAAGGCAATTGATACAGGTTCCGGAGAAACGAAACAACCGCTCTTGATGCCGAACTTTTGGCGTTATGCTGCAGCCATTGTCTTTTTGCTGGGATTATCATTTAGTTTATGGTTGTTCAACAATAAGCAAAAAAACCTTGATGCTTCACATCAATCAGAAATTGCCTCTGTTGACCCAGGATATCCTGATAACGAAGAGCTGAGCTTTTACATCAGTCCCAACCGATGCTGGAACCAACGGCAATTGGTATGGACTGTCACAGAAATGAACAAATAAACACACAAAAATTATGAAGAAAAAAGCATTTAGTATTTTGGTTTCTTTTTTCCTGATGATCTCATTCGGGATGGCACAGCAAATCAATTACAACGCCAAAGCAGTAAAATTAATTCCTGAAAAATCCTTTTTACCTCATGCCGATTGGGAAGCGCTTTTTTATGACGACACCAAAAGTACGCTGGCGGGAAAAGTGGGCCTTAATAAACAGCTTATGGTTGGGCCGGATGAAAGAGTCTATATTTCTGACCGGAGTAATTTCACCATTTCAATACTCGACGAAACCGGACGGTTGATAAAAACCTTTGGTAAGAAAGGATACAAACCTGGAGAGTTTGTCAATAACCAGGATTTTAATGGTATGCTCAAGGGTAAATTACTGGTGATAAGTGATAACCAGGGGCGAATAAACTTTTTTGATCTCGATGGAAATTTCGTGAATATGATTACGATCGACTTTATGCCACTTCGTATTTTTCCATTAAATTCTGGTAACCTGATTGTTTGGGGCCATGTACCGGTAAGTGGAGATCAATCTAAAAATGTACTGGCCGAAGTGGAATATCCAAGCGGAAAATATACCGTGTTTTACGAGAAGACCACGTCCAATAAGCAACCCGACAGGTTAAAAATTCCTATGGATGACAACACTGTGATTTCAATTGGTGCACCCTATTCAGCAGGCAGTCAAATAATCAGAATAACTGCTGACGACAAAGTAGTTTGGGCTGATAACAGCAGCGACATTGTTAAACTGTTTACACGTGGGAATGGGAAATTCAAAGCTTCTGAGTTCAGGATCAAGACTGAGCCTATAGCAATCGGCGCTGAAGAAAAGGAGGAATATTATCAAAACTTTAAAGAAAAACTCAAAAAGAAAGGAATCGATACTACCTACGCGGAACAGGTCAAGGTTGACGGTTTTTACCCCGATTACCTTCCGTATTTCTATAACATGATATTGGACGAGCAAAGCCATGCCATGTTTTTTATTTATACCAACAATGAAAACGAAGATTATGCTTTTGAGGCTTATTCTACCGATGGTGAATTTCTTGGTAAATCTGAATTTAAAATTGAAGGCTATGATTTACTTTCAAAATTGAGCAGCTTTAAGTTTAGGGATGGATATGTTTATACCAAGGCCTTAAAGCATGATGAAGACTACCCGTTGAGACTTCTCAAATGTAAAATTGTTAGCGAATAATGTGGTAATGTGGCTATGATTCAATGGTCCCTAAAACGGCATAAGCGAAATACCAACGGAAATTGGATACAATTCCGGGCCTTTACCCTTTTTATATAATCCAGTGAGTGAATAAAAGGCTGTAACATTGATGTATTTCCACCCAAAACGGGCAGTAAACCCATACCTGAATTTCTCAATATTGTAAACATCCTTAAATTTTACATGAATCTGATCGTTGGTTCCAAAAATGTAATCATCACCCTTGTATTTGGTGTGGCTGTCGATTAAAAATCCCATCTTAAAACCAAGTGATGCCCTGAACTCATCTTTGGTTCTTAAACGGAATTCAATAGGAATATCAAAATATGAAAAGGAAATTTTATTCTTCTTGTACGATGTTCCCGGATAAAGTGTACTGATCGGAATCAGATGAGAGTCACCAATTGAGTCGACTTCAGAGAAAGAATTGCTAAAAAAATTATGACAGCCCAATCCAAAACCAAAGGCAAAACTATAATTGCTTTTGCGAAACCGGTAATCGTATAAACCCGCTACATTAACACCCTGGTTAATAGTTCGCACATCCACCTGGGGTGGTACATCAACCCAGATATCGGTGAAAAGATCAACAACGATACTAAACTTTTTCCTGGTGCTTTCGTCGATATCTTGAGAAAAACTATGCAGGGCAAATAGAGCGAAAATAAAAAGAAAAACAATTTTTTTCATAGGGTTCTGCTTTTGAGGGCAAAAGTACAATAATTTGCTATTAGTGTTGAATGTTTTATAGGCTGTAATTGCCAGGCAAAAAAGCGACGTAACAAACAGTATGATAACTGCTGCCATGCTATTTTATTTCATTTATTAAAAAAAACAAGCAGGGTATAATTTATCAAAGGATTATTGGTAGTACCATGGTGGATGGCTTGCCAATTTATTCGCCACAAAAACCTGTGCTACTCTCGCTATTTATTAACCAGACAAGTGCCTTGTATTTTGAAGATTAAAAGATCTGTTTTATAAAAATTGAAATGGTACTTTACATTTGTTTATTTGTTATAATTTCGCCGCCTGAAATAAGATAAAACAAAAATTATGCTTAGAACAAATACTTGTGGTGAGTTAAACTTGCAATTTGCTGGAAAAAATGTAGTATTAACTGGTTGGGTACAACGGATAAGAGATAAGGGAGGCCTGATTTGGATAGATTTAAGAGACAGGTATGGAATTACTCAATTGATGATGGAAGAAGGGATTACAGATCCACAGGTGATTGCTGTTTCAAAAACTCTGGGGCGCGAGTATGTGGTAAAGGTCAAGGGCGAAGTAATTGAAAGAATATCGAAAAATCCAAAAATGCCCACAGGGGATGTAGAAATTAAAGTGGCTGACATTGAGATTTTAAACGCCTCGAAAACACCTCCCTTTACCATCGAAGACAATACTGATGGCGGCGAGGAACTCCGTATGAAATACCGTTACCTCGATTTAAGAAGGGTACCTGTAAGAAGTAACCTTGAACTGCGCCATAGGGTTGCCATGGAAACCAGGAAGTATCTCGACAGTATTAAATTTGTTGAGATTGAAACCCCTGTTTTGATCAAATCAACCCCGGAGGGGGCACGCGACTTTGTAGTTCCTTCGAGGATGAATCAGGGTCAGTTTTATGCCTTACCCCAATCACCGCAAACTTTTAAGCAACTGCTTATGGTAGCAGGTTATGATCGGTATTACCAGATTGTGAAATGTTTTCGTGATGAAGACCTCCGCGCTGACCGCCAGCCTGAATTTACCCAGATAGATTGCGAAATGTCGTTTGTTGAGCAAACAGATGTTTTAACCACATTTGAAGGCCTCACCAAATATTTATTCAAAGAAGTTAAAAATGTGGAAGTTGAAGAATTTCCTTGGATGCCTTATGATGAAGCGATGAAGGTTTACGGATCTGACAAGCCGGATATCCGTTTCGGGATGAAGTTCACTGAACTAAATGATGTGGCACAAAACAAGGGGTTCGGGGTATTTGATAGTTCCGAACTGGTTGTTGGAATTTGTGTGCCCGGTTGTGCCGAATATACCCGAAAGCAACTTGATGCTTTAACCGCTTTTGTCAGGAAGCCTCAAATTGGGGCCAAAGGACTTGTTTATGTTAAATGTAATGCAGATGGAACTTTTAAATCATCAGTGGATAAATTTTTCGACCAGGCTGCGCTGAAATCATGGACTGAAAAATTTGATGCCCAACCAGGAGATTTATTGCTGGTTCTGTCCGGAGATACAACATCGACCAGAAAGGCGCTAAATGAACTCAGGTTGGAAATGGGTAACCGTTTAGATTTGCGTGACCCCGATGTTTTTGCTCCTTTGTGGGTTGTTGATTTCCCCTTGCTCGAATGGGACGATGATTCCCAGCGCTTTCATGCTATGCATCACCCTTTCACCTCACCAAAACCAGAGGATATGCATTTGCTTGAAACCGATCCGGGAAAAGTACATGCCAATGCATACGACCTTGTAATTAACGGGGTGGAAATTGGGGGTGGTTCCATCAGGATACACAATAAGGATCTTCAAAAACAAATGTTTAAAGTGCTTGGGTTTACCGATGAGGAAGCCCAGGCTCAATTTGGTTTTTTGATGAATGCCTTTGAGTTTGGCGCACCTCCACATGGAGGTATTGCTCTTGGATTCGACAGGCTGGTATCACTTTTTGGTGGATCAGATTCAATCCGCGATTTTATTGCATTCCCTAAGAATAACTCGGGACGCGATGTAATGATTGATTCGCCCTCAGCTGTTTCTGATGTGCAGCTGGATGAACTTGGGTTGAAAGTTGTTGAGAAAAAGAACGATTAGACATTTTTACCTGACGGACCTGGTAAAGTAGAATTTCTGTAACCACGCTTTGTAAATCGGATCTAGTATTTGGATTTTACCGCAGGTTTGGTCTATAATTTCCTTATCAATAAGTGCACGTCTGATCCGACTTACATTTGCTGAAGTTCCGAGTTTATATCTTTCAATAATTTCCTTTGAACTAAGCCTTGTTTCACCATTTTTTATCGCTTGCAATAAATTAACCTGATTGGTTGATAAAGTATCTGTCATGTTTTGAAAAAGAAGTGAAAGCTGTAATATCAGCGACATGAAACTTTCATTAACCACTTTCAAAGAAGTTATTTTAGTGGTTCGTAACCAGCAAAAATGTTACATTTAGAAATAGGAGCAAAAAAAGAAGGAGTATTTCAAAATACTCCTTCCAACCTATTAACCATAAAAACAAAAAAATCAATATAATTTTCCGAAGTCGAGCTTTCCAACTTTCCTTGTGGAATAGTTGATTTTGAAAGCGCCGGATTTCCGAAGTTCTTGTTTTACATCGGTTACAATACCCATTTGTATATTTCCATCAACCTTAAGCGAAGTTGTAATAAACTTACGGTCGGCTTCATCACGTGCCTGGCGTTCGGACGTAACGAAAGAAGGAATATCACTCACCCTTGCAAATTGGTCATTTAACTGAATACGGGGTTTGGTACCATACAAATTCACTTTTTTCGGTTCACCAATGTATATGTAGCTTACCAGTGATTTTCGTTCCAGTTTTTGTACCTCAGTTGCTTCGGGGGGTTTAATTTTTACAATTAGTGTTACTTCACGCATAACGGTAGTTACCATAAAAAAGAACAGTAACATAAAGATAATATCCGGTAGTGATGAAGTATTGATCTTTTGAACGCCTGATTTTTTAGCTTTTTTAAATCTTGCCATATTAATTTCCTCCTACATCTTCGGGTTCAGCTTCAGAAATTGGAACAGGGATCGCTTTTTGAACTGCTTTCATTTGATCCTCGGAAATCAATTCAGTGTATTTCCTTCCAAATTTTTCCATTGCAAGGTCATTTCTCAGGTCGTCAATAGCAGCTGCAAGTTCATTTTGCACGGCTATATACATTTTATATGAGGTGCCGCGGTCGTTCTTCAACGAAATTACAGCACTCTTTTTCGGAACCCTAACATTTCCAAGGCCAGGAATGTTTTTTACTTCCATCTCCGGCAAGTCGTCACGGTTCGCTGGGTTAGACATAAACTCTTTAGCCTGGTCTTTGAGGGATTGGATTGTACCTGGTTTACCTTCAACAAGCAAATTATCCCTACTATTTACCAGTACGGTAAAGATGTAGCGCTCGTTGATGTCTGGTGGTTCCTCATCACCTCTCAATGGTGGTGGTAGTTTCCTGCTAATCCCTGTGTCCACATCCATAGTTGTGGTTACAAGGAAGAATATCAACAACAGGAAAGCGATATCAGCCATTGAACCGGCGTTAATTTCTTGCATTTCCTTTCTAGCCATAATGTCCCCTTTTTATTTAAATAAACTGGATACACCAGCATAAACGATTGACAAAATTGCAACGCCACCCAAAATGTAGGTCATATAAAGGATTGCTCCAATAAACCTGGAAGTGGCTTCAGAAATGTCAAATTTTTCGTAAACATCACCAGTAATGCTCCCTGTTGAAATTGAGTGTGCAATTAAATACAGTACCACAAAGCCCACTAAGGCTATCAGTACAGATTTTCCTTTTCTAGGGTTCATGATGAAGAATACGATAGGAAATATGATTGTAATTGCTACAGTTATAGCCAGAAGTATGTAAGCCCATGTCATTACGGTAGTTGTAAAACCCTCGCCCTGGACGTAGAATATTACAAAAAGCACCGCTGAGATGACTAACAACACGGCGAGGAAAATCCTCAATATTGCTGCTGTTCTATCTTTCATGATGATTTGCTTTCTTATTTGTTAGTTTTATGTTTTGTCAGAATATCAATGAAAGTGATTGAACTGTCTTCCATATTGTTTACAAGGCTGTCAACTTTCGACACGATGTAGTTGTAGAAAATCTGAAGAATAATAGCAACGATAAGACCAAATACAGTTGTCAAAAGAGCAACTTTAATACCGCTGGCAACAATAGTTGGAGAAATATCACCGGCAGCAGCTATATCGTCGAAGGCCTGGATCATACCAATTACCGTTCCCATAAAACCGAGCATCGGGGCAAGGGCGATAAACAGCGAAATCCATGAGAGGCCAGACTCGAGTCGACCCATTAATACACTGCCATAGCCAACAATTGATTTTTCAACAATGTCTATGCCTTCATTGTACCTGTCGAGGCCCTGGTAAAAGATACCTGCAACGGGGCCACGGGTATTTTTACAAACTTCCTTGGCTTTCTCAACCCCACCGGTTTCGAGTGCTGACTCAACTTTGTTAAGCAATTTTGAGGTATTGGTTGTGGAAAGGTTCAGATAAATGATCCTCTCGATTGACAAAGCCAAACCAAAGATGAGTGTGAGCAATACAATACCCATAAATTTCCAGTCACCCTCAATAAACTTCTCTTTAAGTACTTGTTGGAAATCCTTTTCTTCTTCAGGAACAGGAGCTTTAAGTGTAGTAGTAGGAGTGGTGGCTTGTTCAACCGCAGTGGTATCTTCTGCCATTGCTGTAGTGTCTTGTGCCATCTCATCTGTACCACCCTGATCCTGTGCATAAATAGCATTAGCGAATCCGAAGGTAAGCATCGCTGCAATTGTCAAAAAAGCAAATAATTTTTTCATGGTTAAATTCTGTTGATTAAATATTAAAATTGTTTCCTTATTAAATTAATTATGAGTGTAAAAATCTCTTAAAATTTGCGGAGAGGAAGGGATTCGAACCCCCGGTACGCTTTTGACATACACACGCTTTCCAAGCGTGCGCCTTAAACCACTCGGCCACCTCTCCAACTCTTTTTATGTCTGTTTCCCTATCTCCTAATTTTGAGCGGCTAAAGTAGAAAAAAATTATCTAATACAAAAATATCACCCATTTTTTAGACAGAGTTTATTCTACTGTCGATCAAGTAAATCAACTGGATTCCCTTAAAAATATTGTTACCGTTAACTTAAGTAGTAGCCATTTCACCCCTAAGTGACAGGCTAAAATTCTGTCTTACCAGGTCTGGATTATGGTAAATACCAAGCAAATACATTAATTTTGTAATAGCAGCCTCGGTGGTAATATCTCTACCTCCAATCACACCAATATCCTGTAGTATTATACCGGTTTGATATTTACCCATTTCAACCGAGCCACCATGACACTGGGTAACATTTACTATAATCAAGCCCTGGCTGATACTCTTTTTCAAAGCATTGACAAACCATTTTTCTGTAAGTGCATTGCCACTTCCATAGGTTTCAAGCACCAGAGCCTTCAGTCCTTCGGTTTGCAATACGGATTTCACCAGGTTTTCTGAGATGCCCGGGAATAGCTTTAAAATAGCAATGTTATTATCCAAATTGGCTCGTACCTTTAGTTTTTTGAAGTTAGGTTTCCGAATAAGTTGTCTGTTGTATTTAATATGAACACCCACATCCGCAAGAGAAGGATAATTGGGCGACCTGAATGCTTCGAAATTTTCTGCATTTGATTTTATCGTTCGGTTACCTCGCATCAGTTGGTTTTCAAAGTAAATGGCTACTTCGGGCACAAGTGGTGTATCATCCTCCTGTGTTGCGGCAATTTCGATCGAAGTTATGAAATTTTCGCGACCATCCGTACGGATCATTCCCAGGGGCAGCTGTGAGCCCGTTAAAATTACCGGTTTATTCAAATTTTCAAGCATAAAACTAAGCGCAGAGGCAGTATATGCCATGGTATCCGATCCGTGTAAAACCACAAAACCATCAAACCTTTCATAATTTTCACCAATCAATTTGGCAATTTCGCCCCAGTGAAATGGATTCATATCGGATGAATCGATAACAGGGTCGAAACAAATGTTATCGATTTTATAGTCAAGAAGCATTAATGCCGGAATTTGCTGATATATGTTATCAAAGTTAAAAGGCTTCAATACCCCTGTTTCAGGATCTCTGATCATCCCGATAGTTCCCCCGGTATAAATAACAAGTATGGACTTTTGTTGATCCATGTTTATTTTAATATGGATTTTTGATTTTAAAAAACTCTACAGCGTTTTGGGTGGTTCGTGTGGCAACCTCATCAATCGCAATGCCTTTTATTTCAGCAAGCTTTTCGGCAACATTATATATGTAAGCACTTTCATTTCTTCTGCCCCTGTATGGTTTCGGAGCAAGAAATGGAGAATCAGTTTCCAAAATGATATGATCGAGTGAAATATTCTTAACTACCCGATCTAATCCTGAATTTTTAAAAGTCAACACACCGCCTATGCCAAGCTTAAAACCCCATTCAATTATTCTTTGAGCTTGATCGGCCGTACCTGTAAAGCAGTGAAACACCCCTGTTAATTTATCATCAATGGTATCATCGATAATTTCAAAAATTTCATCAAACGAATTACGTGAATGAATGACAATGGGGAGTTTAAAAAATTTTGCAAATTCAATCTGCGCCCTAAGTGATATTTTTTGCTCCTCTAAAAAGGTCTTGTCCCAGTACAGATCCATCCCTGTTTCACCAATGGCATAAAATTTTTCATTTATGAGGTATTTCTCCACTTTGTCCAGTTCTTCCATATAATTTTCCTTGACATCGGTAGGGTGCAAACCCATCATTGGAAAGACATTCGAAGGAAATTTCCGACACAAATCCAGCATCGGTGTGGCTGTATTGCTATCGATATTTGGCAGAAACATTAATTTCACACCGGTATTGATGGCTCTTTGAATTGTTTCATCACGATCGCCATCAAATTCTTTTAAATAAAGGTGTGTATGTGTGTCTGTAAAAACCATCGGGCAAAAGTATACGTTTTCCCGCTTACAGGATTTGTTAATTTTGTAAAAATTTCTGAGTGAAAAAGATACTCGTAATACGATTCAGTTCCATTGGCGACATGGTGTTAACCACACCGGTAATCAGGTGTTTGAAGCAACAACTTCCGGGGTGTGAAGTCCATTATTTAACCAAAAACCAGTTCAAACCAATTCTGGTAAACAATCCTTATATTGATAAAATCATTACGATTGAGCATAAAATTGATGAGGTAGTTGATGTTTTAAGGGCTGAAGAATATGATCATATTATTGATCTTCATAAAAACTTTCGTTCGTTAGCAATAAGGAAAAAGCTTGGGGTAAAGGCAAAATCTTTCCCAAAACTTAATTTTCAGAAATGGATACTTGTACATTTCAAGCTAAACCGAATGCCACATCTTCACATTGTTGACAGGTATTTTAAGGCTGTGAAATCGCTGGAGGTAAAAAATGATTTGAAAGGGCTTGATTATTTTATTCCTGAGGAGGATGAAGTCCTGTTGAGTAGTTTACCCGTCGCTTTCAGACTGCGTTATGTTGGTTTTGTTATTGGCGGAAAACACAGGACCAAGCAGTTGCCCGTGGAAAAGGCGGTAGATATTCTTTCAGGAATTGATGTTCCGGTAATCATTCTTGGTGGGCCCGAAGATCGTGCCCAGGCTGAGGAAATTATTAGGGAGTTGAAAGGTGATGTATTGAATGCCTGTGGAAAGTATAATCTGAATCAATCCGCATCACTGGTAAAACAAGCGAATGTAATCGTTAGCAATGACACCGGGTTGATGCACATTGCTGCAGCATTCGACAAAAGAATTGTTTCGGTTTGGGGCAATACGGTCCCTGATTTTGGCATGTATCCTTACCTTCCCGGCAAAGAGAAATTGTCTGTGATTGTTGAGGTAAAAGGGCTTTCATGCAGGCCTTGCTCAAAAATTGGTTTCGAAAAATGTCCCAAAGGTCATTTTGATTGTATGCATTTAATTAAAAGCAATTCGGTAGCCAACCAGGTAAATAAGTTCCTAGCGATTAATTACTGATAAATATGATCTTCCCTTTTTGCTCAATGCCATCCGTGCACATCCACATGTAAATACCTGACTTTTGTTTCACACCTTTATTATTGGTTCCATCCCAAACCCATCGATTGCTTTGGGAGACCTGATTAATTATCTTTCCAAAGGCATCCATTATGATAATCACCATTGTTTCAGGGAAATCTAAATTTTCCTGTGCATACCTGAATGCCGTTTGTTGACTAAAAGGATTGGGGGTACATACGATCTCATGATTTTCTCTTTTCTGATGCGACACATCCATTTGTGATGTGATGGTAAAAGTTTCTTCCGTAGAAAACTCTGAAATGTCAAATTGATTATCAATGCTTTGGACACTCCAGAAGTAGTTTGCTGGAAGCAGATCAGTAATCTTGATTTGCACATTTTGGAACATATTCCCCATTTCAGAAAGCTGGCGCATATTACCCCGGGCCGAAAGAGCTGAGATAATATCCCCGGTTCCAGGGGCAGTTCCTAAGCGGACATTGTAAGTTAAATTCAATTGAGGGGTTTCTGCGTCAGAGCCTCTGCTCCATTGAAGCGTGACCGTATTTTCATCAACAGTTGAGTTCTGGATTTCAGGAGGGTATGGCAAAGCATTTACAAAAGAGTTCGTGTTTTTATAAAGGATAGTTGATTTTCGGTCGCCCTCGAATTCCTCATTACCACTCATCAACAGGTCAAGGTCGCCATCCCTGTCGTAATCAGCCCATGCCGAGCTTGAGTAGTAAAGTGGGATCAGGTCAATCCGATCATCTTTGTTAAAAAGCCCAAAATTGATGTTCCTGTAGACCTCGGTAATGATTTGATCTCCAATGGAAGATTTCCCGCTGATCAGGAAATCCAGGTCGCCATCACTGTCGTAATCGCCCCAGGATATTGAGCCATCCACAGTTCCAAATATTTCGATACCAATAGTAAAAAAATAATCACTCCCAAGGTTCTGGTAAATATACACCATATGTGTTGGCCCATAAGTAGAGCCATTGGTAAGAATATCCAGATCGCCATCTGCATCATAATCCGCCCAGCTAACATTACACCGGTCCACATCGCTCATGTCAGCATGAATGTTTGTAAATTCAGCCCCTCCATCATTTCTGTATATGGCTGAAATTTTCTCGATCTGACCCTGCTGATTTTTATGATTACCGCTTAGGAGAATATCCGGGTCACCATCATTGTCGTAATCACCCCACCGAGCCTCTCCTGACAGGATTTGTTCCAAAAGAATATTAACTTCCGTGAAAACACCATTCCCTTCATTGCAATATAATATGGTGTGACCATGCACGCCCTCATTTCCTGAAAGTAACAGATCCTGGTCACCGTCACTATCAAAATCAGCCCAATTGCTGCAGCCGTTGGCTACCCCTTCAAGATCGGCTGGAATTAACCGGAAAGTATCATTTCCGATGTTTTGGTAAAGTATGGTTACCGGATCATTTGGCGAAACTTCATCTTCGATACCGGAGATTAAAATATCCAGATCATTGTCATTGTCAAAATCAGCCCAGGAAGCGGAACTTTGTGTTAAGGCCATCAACCCGGCATTAACCAACACAAAATTATCATTGCCTTCATTTCTATATATTTCGCTTACTGGTCCCGAATCTGATTTTCCGGTAATTAAAATATCAAAATCGCCATCCTGGTCATAATCTCCCCAAATAGCTGTACCATCTACAACTCCCGGAACAGCCTCCCAAAAACCATTTACCTGTACGAATGGCTGACCAACAATTATTTGGGAAATGGTTAGAATAATAAAGAAAAGGAATAAAAAATGCTTCATAGAAATTAGCTCATCTCTGAAAACAAACAAGGCGGGAACATTTTTGTTCCCGCCTTGTGTAATATTTCACTACAGATTTATCTTACTCGCATCCTGAGTAACCGCAGGATGTACAGGTTTTACATCCTTCTTTGTAAATCAGGGTTCCATCGGAGCCACAGTGCGGACACTTGGCCTTCTTGTCGGTTGTACCATCCTGGATATACTTCTTCATTGCACGAACAACACCATTTTTCCAGGTGTTTATCGATTCGCTGTCGAGAATGAGGTTGCTAACAATATCTACAACGTAGGGCAGAGGCATACCATGCCTGAGGATGCCTGATATCAACTTTGCGTAATTCCAGTATTCTTTGTTAAACTGGCGCGAAAGGCCACCCATTGTAATTTTATATCCGTCAGGATCGAGGAACTGAAAATCATAACTCGTTACACCATGTTCTTTATTTTTGCTAACCCAGCCTTTGTTTACCCATTCAGGAAGGAAAAACCCTTTGGCTTTCCCTGTAAAGATTTCGTAAGGCCTGTTATTGAGCAAACCAACAACAGCTACCCATTTTTCATCATTGTTGGAAAAACGTACTATATCGGCTTTTAATTTTTTGGGTCTTTGCGGAGCTGTGGTTTCCTTAAATTCGGAACCTTCATTTTTTGAATTACTCACAAGTACTCCTGAACGGGAACCTTCCCTGTATATGGTCATTCCCTTGCACCCATGTTCCCAGGCTGTTTGATAAACATCGCTAACCATTTCTTCGGCAGCATCTTCGGGCAGATTTACAGTAACACTGATGGAATGGTCTACCCATTTTTGTACTGCACCTTGCATCCTGACTTTTTCCACCCAATCGATATCATTGGAAGTGGCCTTAAAATAAGGTGATTTCCGAACAAGTTTCTGAATATCTTCATCCGGATAATCCAAAACTTCTTTTATGTTGTAACCTTTATATTCCAGCCAGGTCATAAATTTAGGGTGAAACACATTGTATTCTTCCCAGGAGTCGCCGATATCATCAACAAATGAAATTTTTACATTCTTATCATTTGGATTAATCTTTCTTCTGCGTTTGTAAGTTGGAAGGAAAACAGGTTCGATCCCCGAGGTGGTCTGGGTACAAATACTCACACTTCCGGTGGGTGCAATGGTAAGCATGGCAATATTGCGGCGGCCATATTTCTCCATGTCATCAATAATGGTTGGGTCAACCTGTCCGATGCGTTGAATAAAGGGATTATGCTTTTCCTTCTGAAAATCAAAAACCTCAAAATGACCGCGGTCTTTTGCCAGGTTTACCGATGAGCGATACACCTCGGTTGCCAGCATTTTGTGTACTTCAACAGAGAATGCTGTAGCTTCGGCTGTACCATAACGTTTACCCAGGGCAGCAAGCATATCACCTTCGGCAGTAATGCCAATGCCTGTTCTTCGGCCCTGAAGGGTTTTCTGTTTGATGTTTTCCCACAATTTTCTTTCTATCCGTTTGGTATCATCGTCCTCCGGATCAGATGCAATTTTTGCAAGGATTTCATCTACATGTTCGGTTTCCAGATCAATGATATCATCCATGATTCGCTGTGCAATGTGCGCATGTTTTACAAACAACTCAGCGTTAAACTGTGCATCATCCGAAAATGGATTTTCAACATATCCATACAGGTTTATTGCCAATAATCTACAACTATCGTAGGGGCACAGCGGAATTTCGCCGCATGGGTTGGTTGATATAGTGGTAAAGCCTTTGTCGGCATAACTGTCGGGAACAGATTCCCGGATAACGGTGTCCCAAAACAAAATCCCCGGTTCAGCCGATTTCCAGGCGTTGTGGACTATCTTGCCCCAAAGCTGCCTGGCATCAATGCTTTTGGTAAAGGTAGGGTTTTCGGAATTGATGGGATATTGTTGAGTATAGGGTGTTCCGTCTTTGACGGCCTGCATAAACTCATCATCAATCTTTACTGAAACATTGGCTCCGGTTACTTTTCCCAATTCCATTTTTGCATCGATGAATTCTTCCACGTCGGGATGTTTGCTGGAAACAGTTAGCATGAGCGCTCCCCGCCTGCCATCCTGTGCAACTTCCCGGGTTGAATTTGAATAACGCTCCATAAATGGTACAATTCCAGTGGAGGTTAAAGCACTGTTTTTTACCGGGCTTCCCTTGGGCCTGACATGAGAAAGATCATGACCAACACCACCCCTGCGTTTCATCAGCTGTACCTGTTCCTGGTCGATTTTCATGATACCACCATAAGAATCAGACGGAGTATCGCTGCCGATTACAAAACAATTTGATAGAGACGAAACCTGGAAATCATTGCCAATCCCTGCCATCGGGCTTCCCTGGGGAACGATGTGTTTAAAATCTTTAAGTACTTCGTAAATTTCAAATTCTGATAAGGGGTTGGGGTATTTTTTTTCGATACGTGAAATTTCCTTTGCCAGCCTGCGATGCATATCGTCGGGAGTAAGTTCGAAAATATCACCATCACTGTTTTTGAGCGAGTATTTCGACATCCAAACAGTTGCCGCCAGCTCATCACCACCAAAATATTCCAACGATTTTTGAAATACCTCTTCCCTGGGATATGCTTTCCTGGGTTTCTTTTCAGGGAGAACCTCTTCCTTCGGTACTGAAGGGGCAGGTGATAAGTTTTCTTCGGAAACCTTGGGACGCTCTCGCTCTTCCAAGACCTTTTTGTAGAAATCTTTTTTTTGCTGTTGTTCTAACTCCAGTGCCTCAAGTTGTGCAAAAAGATCTTGTTCCATATTATATTGAAAATGAAGGTATTTATATTGAGTATCTAACTTTAACTGCTGATTTAGACCGACTTAGGTCATCAAAAAAAATGATGGAAAATCGCTGCAAGATACAATGAAATAAACGCAACAAGCAAAACATTTTTTTAACAAAACCATTGTTGAAAAACTTATCTCACTGACTTAAAATTCTTAAGACAACATTATTAAAAAAAAATAAGTGCTATTTCATCTTTGGCACGAGATTTTAAAAAATAACATTTTTAGCTTTGGTAAGACCAAGATTAAAAAATATCTGAAAAAAAGACGCATACCTTTTAAGCAGATATGACATCATAAATAAAACACATAGGAAGTGAAAATGTTTAGGGTTTGTGAGCCTAAATTTAAAGTATTGAAGTTTGTTGCCAGATCAGTTTTTTTCCAAATCCGAGCCTGTTGTGCGTCATTTTAATAAAATCGGGTTCAATGCCCCACAACAGCAATTCCTTCAGCCGTGCCACCGGAAATTTTTTTAAATATCGCCGGGTTGCTGCTTTCAGGACATCCCTGCTTAGTTGGTGCATAGGGCCTGTAAATTGAATTCCCTGTATCTTCCCTACCATATTGGTTTCAAGAGCAACGGCACCTGCAACATAGTTTTGTTCTTCAACATCTTTTATATGTTTGGTATGCCTGTCGGAGGTAAAAACAAACAAATTTTCCTGCTCAAGGTAAACATAAAAACATGAGCATGTATAAGGCCGGTTTTGGTGCGAGGTTGCCAATGTAAAAACATGATGCTCCTGTATAAATTCGATAATTTTCGGGTCGATTGGGTTATTTATTTTCTCCATTAATTGGGAATTACTTTAACGTCAATTAAAAACAGTAATAAAAACATCATTTATTAAAAGTCGAGGCTTAACGACAAATAAAATTTGGGATCTCTCTTGATCGTTCCATCTTCAACACCCCATGCCAGGTCACCTTTGATGAAATAACCAAGCAACTTTGTACGTGCACCAAATCCAAATCCGCCAATTATCGGATCCTTCTCGTATTGTACCCTGATTCTCAATGGGCCAGACTCAACATAACGGGTGTACAGCACATTGTCTTCGTCCCAGGGATTCCATCCGGACCAGGCTGTGCCTACGTCTCCAAAAGCAACCACCTGAAAGTTGTTAACCAGTTCAGATTTGATGGGCCGGTTTAAAAGGTAACGAAACAAAGGCATCCGAAATTCGGAATTTAATACTATAAAATTATTGCCATTGCGGGCATTCTGGTTAAATCCTCTCATATTTGTTGCCAGTGTCTGGTAAACCCACGACTGGCTAAAATCCAAAGGGGTATCCTGGTTGAAACTGGGAAGCATCCAACTATCTGTGCCCCCCATATAATACAACAATTTATCTGTACCAAAATTTGTACTTCCCGCAATTCGGTTTGCCCATATAAACTGCCTGTGGAGCCGTTTGTAATTCCTCAAATCAAAACCAAGAATTACAAGGTTCCTATTCAAATCCTCAACCAATTGGTTGTATTCGCCAAAAATCATAAACCGGCTTCCTTCCAAAAGGTTCAGGCCGATATTTTTGGTGTCATCATAAATAAGTTGTGCTTTTGCACCACCCCAATTAAAAATAGTGTTGGGATAGCGAATAGAAAATTCATCGGGGCCGGCAAAAACGTAGGTTTCATTTCTGAAGGATAAGGTACCGCGAATCCTCAATACTCGGCTTAAGGGATAGGTAAGTACAAAAAAGCCTTCATTGGTATATTGGCGTGTGACGTAGGCTGAAACAATGGGCTGTTCAAGTGTTTTACGCTGATAAATAAATTCTTTATCCAATCGTTTTTTAAGATTGGCAAAACTCACAAAATATTCTTTATTGATCAAATCAAGAGATATTCTAAGGCCACCTATAATACGATAGTCCTCCATTAAATCGGTTATTCCAAGTTTAAATGTTGGGCTTAACCCCGGACTGGTGTAATTGGGCTTAATATCAATTCCCGGAACATTGGCATCGTTGCTCGGGCTCAGACTCACCGAAAAAGGTTGGTAGCTTTGATTAAGATAGGAAAAATCAACCTGGGTAACCAATTGGCTCACCGAAAATTCCACATTATAATTTCTTTGTTTCGGTATAATGAATTCATCTTTCTTTTCCTTTTTCTTTGGTGTAAAGAGGTCTGAAATGAAGCTGCCGCTGTCTGGTAAATTTATATTAACTACGCCCTGTTTGTCGAGTTGATAATTTTCGAAATCAATTTTTTCAGGCTTGGTTGAATCCGTCACAAATGGGCTAATTCTTTGGTAGTCATCTTTCATGACATTTCTGAAGCTTTTTCGTTGCCGTTGAATCGAAGGCAATTCAACCTCTGGATCTTGTTCTTGTACTGATGGAGGGACTATCATGACCGGCTTTGCTGATGCGATCAAATCCTCCATGTATTGGGTATTTCGAAGGTTCTCACCACCAAGTTGGTCGGGCAGTAGAAGATCGTCGGTATACAGGTAATCATAAAGATCTTGTTTAATGATCCAGGCTTTCATCCCCGCCCTGGGCGTTATACTGTGTTCACTGATGTTCCTGGAGTAATTCGTAATGGGGAATGAACGTGTAAAATACCTGTAATGAACTGTTGTATCAACAAAAGAAACTGCACTATCAAGCTTCCCAACAAATTCGTTGAATATGCCATTTTCATCGCTAAGGTACGAGATGTAGCCCTTTCCATATTCCATAGCTTGGGTTTCGTTGGCCAGCGGCGTGTTGGTAACCCTTCGCAATAGTGGGCTTTTTGAATTGTAATTATAGACAAACACATCATAGGTTCCCGGAAGCTTTTTTGGGTCTATTTTTTCACCAAAGGTCAATGTGTCGCTTATTCGGTTTGAGCTAAAAATAATCCTGCTTGAATTTTGTATAAATGCCGGATTTAAATCATCATAAGTATCGTTGGTTAGTTGCTCGTAGCTGCCTGAAGAAATATTAAAATTAAATAGGTCGGACTGGCCCTTTTGCACGGCTGAAAATATCAGGTTTCGTCCATCACCTGAATAGGCGAGGTCCACAATTTTTTCGAAGCCAAAAATATTCTGATTGGTCCATTGGCGCTCATCAACATCATAAAAGTAAAGCCATATCAGTCCCTTTCTCTCAATAATCATGGCCAGTATCCTTCCGGTGGGGTGCCAGGTGAGCAGGGGATAGGAGTAATCGATTTTTTCGTCCAATTTATAACCCCCGGTGAAAAGCTTTTTCAACTTCCTTGTTTGCAAATCATGAAGCCAAACTTTGTATTTTCCGGTTTCGTTGGTTGCAAAAGCAGCATAAACAGCATCGGGACTGACCTGTAATTCAGTGTATTTTCTCCTGTTTTTAAATCGTTTTACAACCCGTTTTCCTTTGAGATGAAAGTCCTCTTCCGGTAAATAAGTTTCAGTATTTTCCTGCTCGTAAATACCAGTGTAATAATCCTTCCACTCTTCAAACAAAACTTTTAATGATACCCCAACTACATATTGGAACCCGGTTTCAATGTTTCGGCTTACCTGCGTCATGTTAATGATATTCGACACATTGGACTTTCCATATTTTTGTGAAATGAACCTCCAGAACGAGTGACCTGCATCTGTGACGTAATCATCATCAATGGTCAGGCTGTTAAATTTTTTAAACTTTCCTGACAGGATCATGTTTCTCATCCTGTTGTCGATGTCAGTATCCCACTCTTCACTCAGGTACGCAATAAGGCCCTGGGTATACCACACCGGAAAATTTTGGAGTACTGAATTCTTAACCTGTGAGCCAATATTCGACCCAAAAATGGCATTGCTTAAAAGCACATGCAATATTCCCTGTCTGATCTGTCGTTCAAAATTTATAAGGCTCCCGTCGAAATAAACGACAATTTTATTTCCCAGAATGTGGGTTATACCTCCAATATTGTATTGCTCGTTTGTAGAAAGGCCAATATTGCTTTGCTTTAGTTCGGTAAGATTATTAAAAATTATAAATTGAATCTTTCCCTCAAGATAGGTGTCCAATTCATTTTCATAACGGCTGAGTTGTTCGCTCGCATATTTTGCCGTATGAATGGCAAGTTCTTTTCCATTCAGGTAATAATAGGTGTCGAATCGGTCGAACCGGTAGTAGGTCCATAAAAAATCCTTGTATTGAACCCTGCTTCTTCCAAATTCCATTTGGTAACCGTTGTAAAACTGTGCATCCACAGACAAAGGAATAATGAGAGGCATCAGCATAAGAGTGGCTAATAACCATAATAATCGGCATCGAGACTGATGTAAAAACACCTTCATTGTAAATTGTAAAAAATTCCTAAGTCCTTACAAAGAAAACTAAAAACACGCTATTCACTTAATAGTGTTTCAATTCTAACTGATTATTGATAACTTTGTAAAAGATAAAATATTTTATCCCGAATCATTCATCGACCAGACATACAAATTTAAAACATGTTGCAATATGATAAGCATTGAAAGGCTTGTTTTTAACGCTTTCCAGGAAAACACCTACATTGTATTTGATGATACCTGCGAGTGCCTGATTATCGATCCGGGATGTCAGGAATCATACGAAGAGCAAAGGTTGGCCTCGTTTATTAATTCGAACAACCTGAAACCTGTTGGCCATCTCTACACCCATGGTCATATCGATCATATTCTGGGCAATGGATATGTTTACAATACATGGGGTTTAAAACCTGTGATGCACAAAGACTCAATACCGATTTTTATGAATGCCGGTGATCATGGTCGTATGTTTGGCATTGAAGTTAATGAGATTATCGAACCAAAGGAGTTTATTGAAGAAGGTGATTTTATAAGGTTTGGTAATTCGGGTTTGAAAGTGTTGGATACCCCGGGTCATGTGGATGGGCATGTTTGCTTTGTTTGTCAAGATGCGCAGGCTGTAATAGTCGGGGATGTTTTATTTAAAGACAGTATTGGGAGGACGGACTTACCCACGGGTGATTTTGATGTCCTCAGCCACAGTATCCGAAAAAAATTGTATACCCTCGATGCAAATTATGTGGTTTACCCCGGGCATGGCCCCGAAACCAGTATTGGCCATGAAATGTCAAACAATCCTTTTGTTCAGCCTTAAGTAATTGTTGGAGATGAGGTCAAAAGTGTATTATCCTTCATTTAAGCATTAATTGGGAAAAAGATAACGAAAGGTTTGTATATATTCTTTGGTTTTAAGCCATCCGATGAGCCGACTTTCGAAATGGATAACCCTAATTTTCATGCAGATAATCAGCCATGTATTACAATACATTTTAGGGTTTAAGTTCCTGCCAGTATTCATTTTTATTTTCCAATCAATGTATCCTGTTTGTTGGTATTTAAACAATATCCTATATGTTTTTCTGTTAATTGAAAACAAAATGATTTTTAGACATTACACTGGCAATTTTACGGACATTGAAAAAATCAATATTGTGTTTGATATTAAACCCGTTAAGGTTTTTTTAGTACCTTTGCACGCTAAATTTAAAATCTTCAAGTAAAATGAAAAAAGCGAAAGTTCTGTACGTAATGCAGGAAATTACTCCCTATCTCAAAGAAACTCCCATGAGCTTTATTGGCCGTCATCTCCCACAGGGAATTCAGGAAAAACAACGTGAGATCAGGACTTTTATGCCACGCTATGGCAACATCAATGAGCGCAGAAATCAATTACACGAAGTTATCAGGTTGTCAGGTATGAATCTGATTATCGACGACAACGACCACCCTCTCATTATTAAGGTTGCTTCAATCCAGCAGGCAAGGATGCAGGTATATTTTATCGATAATGAGGATTATTTCCACAGGAAAGCGCTTTTCACTGACAAGAATGATAAATTTTTTGACGACAATGACGAGCGTGTCATCTTTTTTGCCCGTGGAGTGCTGGAAACAGTGAAGAAACTTGGCTGGCCACCCGATGTTATCAATTGTCACGGATGGTTTACCAGTTTGGTTCCACTGTATGTTAAAAGATCATTTAAAGACAACCCACTCTTCAGCGATTCCAAGGTAGTACTATCCTTATATGATGATGATTTTCCTGAAAATCTGAGTGCTGATTTTACCAAGAAATTGAAATTCGGTAAAATAAAAGAAGCTGATCTTAAAAACTACAAGCTGAATAACTACGAAGGATTGATCAAGGGATCAATTGATCATGCCGATGCATTTATTATGGGTAGCGAAAAAATCAACCCTGAGATTGAGAAATATGCCAGAGAGCAAAAAAAGCCTATTCTTGAATTCCAGGACAATGAAACCTACATCGAGGCCTATAATGAATTTTACAATCAATTGCTGGAAGAATAATAATTAACGGCAAAACTTACTTACACATTAACTCTTAAACTATTAATCGATCAATGCTAAAGAATCGGCTGCTATTATATGTCCTGATGCTAATCGCTCCGGCTATCATTTTCAGTTGTAATAAGGAACCCGACCGCCTCGGTGTTGAATTGCAACCTGAGGAGGACCAACTTGAAGTGTTGGTAAGCGATACAGCTTCAATTTATGCTTATTCGGTTTTGGTGGATTCAGTCCGTACTGATGAAACAGTAACAAGTATGTTGGGAAGTTATTTTGACCCGGTATTTGGTACTTCAACATCAAGTATTTATACCCAGCTCAGGCTTTCGACTACCTCCGTAGATTTTGGTGAAAACCCGGTGCTGGATTCTATTATTCTTGCATTCGAATATACCGGCAATTATTACGGAGACACCTCTTACACTCAAAACTTCGTAGTTTACCGCTTGAATGATTCCATAGTCGGTGATAGCACATATTATTCAAACCAGAACCTTGCTTTGAGCGAAGAGCTGGCAAATGTTTTTATACAACCTTCACCTACCGATAGCATTACACTTGATACCCTCAGATATAAAGCCCAATTGCGGATTCCATTAAGTGAAGAGTTCGGGCAATCCATACTTGATGCCCCTGAAGAGGACCTTTCTTCAAACGACGCATTCCTTCAGTTTTTAAAAGGTGTTTATGTAACTTCTGATATGATGCAGGCTGGCGGGGCGATTTTGGATTTTGATCTTGTTTCAGTTAACTCGAAAATGTCGATCCATTATTCAAACGACGAAGATGATTCATTGTCTTACCCGTTTACCATCAGTTCAGGCAATGCCCGGTTTATGAATTTTGAGCACTATAACTACGATAATGCCAGCCCCGAATTCCGGGCGCAGGTAATTGAGGGTGATACAAGCCTGGGCAATCAGCAGTTGTACCTTCAGGCGATGGCCGGGGTAAAAATTATTTATAAATTTCCCCATATTAAGGATTGGGTAAAAAAGCATCAAATCGTAGTGAATGAAGCCAAATTGCTTATCAACAATATTAATCCCGAAGATGAATTTGATGCTCCAAATGAAATTGTGGTACTTAAAAGAAACGATGATGGAACTTCAGGTTTCATTCCCGACCAGTTTGAAGGTGCAGCCTATTATGGAGGGCAATATAACGGTGGTTCGGGTGAGTATTTTGTAAGGATTTCAAGGCATTTACAATATTTGCTCAGCGATGATGGAGAAGACTACGGTATGGAAGTAGTGGTTTCTGGTGGCTCACTTATACCAAATCGTGTAATAATAGCCGGGCCCAATGTTGACCCTGTAAGTGATACCAGCAATAGAATTCGATTAAATTTGATTTATACTGCGTTAAGCGAATAAATAACCCTGTTTAATATGTGCGGAATTGTAGGCTATATCGGACCAAAAGAAGCTTATCCCATCCTTATCAATGGATTAAAAAGGCTTGAATACAGAGGCTATGACAGTGCCGGTATTGCATTGATAAACGAGAATATCAATTTGTTTAAAACCAAAGGGAAAGTTTCGGACCTTGAAACTTTTGTTAGCGGAAAAGACATTAGTGGTACTGTAGGAATTGGCCATACGCGTTGGGCAACACACGGTGAGCCAAATGATATAAATGCCCATCCCCATTTTTCAGAATCAGAAAACCTTGCTGTAATTCATAATGGAATTATTGAAAATTATAGCGTTTTAAAGGAAAAACTGGTCAATGATGGAGTTCAGTTTCGAAGCCATACTGATACAGAGGTGTTGATACAACTCATCGAATATATTTATAGTAAAGAGAACGTGAGCCTGATAAAGGCGGTCCAACATGCCTTGAGCCAGGTTGTTGGGGCCTACGCCATCGTAATTTTATGCAAGGATGAACCCCAAACCATTATAGCTGCCAGGAAAGGTAGCCCTCTGGTTGTTGGGATAGGGAAAGATGAGTTTTTCCTGGCATCCGACGCATCACCTATTATTGAATATACCCGCGATGTTGTGTATATAGATGATGAAGAAATAGCCATTATTAAACGGGGAGAAGAGTTACAGATCAAGACCATCAAAGATCAAAAGAAAACTCCCTTTGTAGAAAAGCTTGAAATGGACCTGACCACACTTGAAAAAGAGGGCTATGATCATTTCATGCTGAAGGAAATATTTGAGCAACCCAAATCGATCCGCGATAGTATTCGCGGCAGGATCAACTTGGATAAAGATACCATTTCGATGGCTGGAATCATTGACAATGAGGAAAGGTTTCTGAAAGCCAAGCGGATTATTTTCACTGCAGCCGGGACTTCATGGCATGCAGCATTGGTAGGTGAATATATTATCGAGGATCTGGTTAAAATTCCTGTTGAAGTGGAGTATGCTTCAGAATTCAGATACAGAAACCCCATTATCGATAAAGATGACATTGTAATTGCCATATCCCAGTCGGGTGAAACTGCAGATACCCTGGCAGCTATGCGGCTTGCCAAATCAAAAGGGGCATTAATTTACAGTATCTGTAATGTCGTAGGCTCAACAATTGCACGAACTGCAGATGCAGGTTCGTATACACATGCCGGGCCTGAAATTGGTGTGGCTTCTACCAAGGCATTTACCTCTCAGATCACTGTGATTATACTTATTGCTGTGCTGTTGGCCCAAAAGAAAGGAAAGATCTCTGAGGAGAGGTTTCTAAAACTGATTGATGAACTGGATAAAATTCCAGCCATTGTTGAGGAAACCCTAATGATGAACGACCAGTTAATAGAATTGGCAAAGATATTTACCTACGCACGGAACTTCCTTTACCTGGGGCGGGGTTACAATTTCCCTGTTGCACTTGAAGGAGCACTGAAATTAAAAGAAATATCATACATCCATGCCGAGGGTTATCCTGCAGCTGAAATGAAGCACGGACCCATCGCACTTATCGATAAGAAAATGCCGGTTGTGGTTATTGCACCGAATTCGGCTATTTACGAGAAGGTTGTATCTAACATTCAGGAAATAAAAGCGCGCAAAGGAAAGGTAATTGCAGTGGTTACCAAAGGTGACAAAACTGTTGCAGCCTTAGCTGATTATGTACTTGAAATTCCCCCAACCTCTGAAATTTTTTCTCCCCTGGTTTCGGTGATCCCATTACAATTACTTTCGTATTATATTGCAGTAATGCGCGATTGTGAAATCGATCAGCCCCGAAACCTTGCAAAATCGGTTACGGTAGAGTAAGTAATCAAAGACATTTCATTTGATTTTATTGATTAACCATTAGTTTAGTGATCAAACTGATGATGGTTATAAATTTATGTTCCAATAGAATTTCTCCTATCCACAAACTCAAATATCTGAATGTTTTCTTAAAGCCTCAAAAGCATTTTTGTTTTTTGGGTAAGAGCCTGGCATATCAAAAAAAGGGCATCTCCAAAATGAAGGTGCCCTTTTTAAATTTTATTATAAAAAGATGAATAGCTCTATTCTAGTAGAACATTAATCTATTGTCGATAATTTCGGAGTTTTCTTCAAGTGCCCTGTAGGGATTATTTGAAGTTACTTTTGTTTTGAATGCTGAAACCAGTTGATTGGCATAAATTGAATACACGTCAATTTCTTTTGGCTCTTTAATTTCGTCTATAACTACAACAAAAACAGCATTATTTCCTTTAATAGGCTTAGAAACTTTTCCACTTTCAAGGGTGAATAATTCACCAATAACAGTGTTTTCCCTTCCAAATCCGGGAATATTCCTGGCCATGAAATTGATATCAGTTGCTGTATCAACTTTTTCACCCATTTCGGAAGCAATGCTGTAAAGGTCATCTGTATTTAAAGCATTGACCTGGTCTACCAGAACATCAGCTTTTTTACGGTTTATAACCAGCGGCCTTATTTGTTCAACTACCTTTTCGAATGGAGTGTATCCTTCAGGAGTAATATCTTTCAGTACAGCAACGATATAGCTGTTTCCATCTTCAAATACTGGTGACATACCACCTAATACAGTATTTTCAAAGAAGGCCCAGCGGATTATTTGCCTTGGGTTATCAACACCAGCAATCCTGTTCGACATTTCATTCAAACGGTCGGCTGTTCTTTTATTCAGTCCTTGATTAACTACGGCTGTATCGAACTGGGCAATGCTTTGGTTCTCGCCTGCAAAAGCACTTGCCTGAAGATAAAAGTCCTGGTAGGTAATATTACTAGGCTCAATGGCACGGGTAACAACAGCAACCCTAACCTTCTCAATTGGATCAGTTTTATCGGTAACCTTCACAACGTGGTAGCCAAGTGCTGTTTCCATTTCCTTAACTCCGTCAACTTTTACGTCAAGGCCTTCATTGAAGAATAAAGAAAAACCAGGGTTTCCATCAACAAGCCAGCCCAGATCACCTTTATCATCAGCTGCTGTTGGATAATCAGAAAATTCAACAACAATATCTTCGAATTTTGAAGGATCTTTTTCCAGAACATTGAATAAGCTATCAACAAGCGCTTCGGCTTCTTCCTTTGTTCTTTCACTCAATTCCATACCTGCCTGAGCACCGGCATAGGAAATCAACAATTGGCTCATCATGATTGAGTCAGGACGTTCCTGCCTGTCCATCAGTTTAGCAATGTTGTAAATTTCATTTTCAATATAGGGCCCTACCATTGTTCCCAGTGGTGATTCCAACATATCTTTAGCAATACGTGCCGGAAGGTCAGCTTCTTTTTTATAGGCACTGTCGTACCTGTTGTCGGAAACTGAATTTACAAAATTTGTAACATCTTCAGTGGTTTTAAACTCTTCGTAGAGTTGATTTACTTCATTGGCGATGTTTGTGCGGTCTTCTTGTGAAGGCGTCACTTCAAATACAACATAATCGACCGACCTTATTTCGTCTTGCTTATAGTTGTACTCAAATTCTTTATAATATGCCCTGAGGTCTTCGTCGGTTACAGTAACCAGCGAATCAGCCACGGAACTGAATTTCGGAGCTACAAATCGGATATCCACTTTGCGATTGTTGTTTTCGTAATCCAGTTTTGCAAACGCATCAGGAACTGTATACCCTTTGGTGATTAAAGTATTGTATTTGGTTTTCATCCGGTCTTCCTTCACCATTTTTTCAAGGTTGAGATACCTTCTTTTCATGTCGGGAGATTGTCCGTCCAAATTTTGAAGGAATGTTTTCACCATTTCCGGATCATAGGTTTGTGTATTCGGATCTGTGAAAGATTGCTGTACATATTTATGAGGATTACTACCCAATATTTGCTCTGTAAGCTCATCGGTAGTTACTGTCAGGCCAATTTTTTCATACTCCTGGCCTAAAATGATCTCCTGTACCATCTGGTTCCAAATACTCTGCTTGATTTGAAAAACATCCTGTGATTCAAGCTTGTCTGTCTTGCGTTGTTCTTTAGTAACTTGCTCCTGTTCGGTTACTTTTTGGAAGAAGTCCTGTGAAGGAATTTCCACACCAGCTATTTCTCCAATATATCTTTCCTGGTACCTTTGACTAGGTTTTAAAAAATCACCTAAAACAAAAGCAGCAAGGGCAACTCCAATGATGACTACAAGTAATCCTGAATGTTTCCTAATTTGTCCAATTAATGCCATTTTATTTCTATTTTTAAAAAGAGGTGCAAAAATACAATAGATAATGAAACGGGAAAGTTTTTTTTACGGTAATATGAAAATATTCGCAAAAAATACCTGATTTACTTACAATTGGATGAAATTCCCGATGCTTTACCGGTTTAAAAGTTATCGATCAGCAGTTTCACTTTCTCAATTCTGGTTTCGGTAGCTTCAAGGATGGTAAATGAAAAGGTTTGGATTTGGATGGTGTCGTTCAGTTCAGGTATACTTTGGTGGTGATGGATGATAAATCCGGCAAGGGTTTCATAATTTTCTGACTCGGGAAGGTTCAACAGGTAGTTTTCATTCAGATAATCAATCTCAAGCCGGGCAGAAAAAATGTATTCCTTATCATTGATTTTCCTTTCGGTAAGATCTTCCACATCGAACTCGTCATTAATTTCCCCGAAAATTTCTTCAATAACATCTTCCATGGTAATAATTCCCGAGGTCCCGCCAAATTCGTCAACAACTACAGCAATGCTTTTGTTCTGCTGAATAAACATCGAAAGCACTACATTGGCCAGCATAGTTTCGGGAACAACAATAATGTGCCGGGTGATTGATTTGATTGACCCGGGCATCTTAAAAACATCTGCCGAATGCGTATAGCCAATAATATTGTCGACGGACTCGCGGAAGACAGGAATTTTAGAATGTCCTGAAGAGATAAATGTATCGCGGAGTTTAACGACATCTTCATTTTCTTCCAGGGCAACAATTTCGGTTCGGGGAACCATACATTCCCTGAGTTTGACATTCCTGAAGTCGATTGCATTTTGAAACATCTGGATTTCCTGCTGAATTTCGCCTGGTTTGTTAATGTCAGGTGTAAATTCCCTGAAATAGTTATCAAGGTCGATGACACTAAAAACATGATCTTCCCTCGAAAAATTAATTTTTTTTACAAAGCGTTTTAATAAAAACTCCGACAGGCCAATGTAGATATAAATAATAGGGTAAAAAATGTAAAAGAAAAATAGAATAGGCACAGCAAAAAAGTTCAGGATTTTGTTGGAGTTTAACCTGAAAAGAACCTTGGGCAAAAATTCAGCTACAAAGAGAACAATAAGTGTAGCAATAATGGTTTGCAAGAGCAGGGTTATAGTTTCGTTATTATACGATGGTGGAATGAAGTCGTTGATGAAAGGTTTGAGAATGCCTGCTATGGCGATACCATAAATTACAAGAGCAACATTATTCCCCAGCAGCAATGCACCAATAAATTTTGATGGAATGGCATTAAACCTGGATAAAATTCTTGCAGACAGGCTGCCTTTGTTTTTGTCAACCTCAATTTTCAACCGGTTGGAGCTGATAAACGCAATTTCCATTCCTGAAAAAAAAGCAGAAAAAGCAAGTGTAATAAATACGATTGTCCAGCTATCCATTAGTTAGTTTCCCGGTTAATTATCCGATTCATCATCCACAGTAAAAACACCACGAGGACGCAAGAGTTTGTAGCTGTTAAGATTTTCATCGGCAGAAAAACCATCACCATACATAACTCCGTCGGCAGTGGTTCTTTTTACGAATACTTCGGAGTAAATGATGCGTTTTTTTTGATCCCAAATAATATGTTCAGTGTTTAATATTTCATCTTTTTCAAAATCAGTAATAACAACATCATCCTTCACCTCCATCATTTTTTTCTTTTCCCAACTGATGCCATAATTTGCCGTTAGCTCCGATTTAACATTCATCACCGAATCAAAAAACAATAGCTGAAGTCCCTCAGGAAACTCAATGTAAGGATCTTTTTTCTGGTAGCGGTTGAGACGTGAACTTATCAGCTTGATCATAACCCTGCCTGAATCGCTGTAAATAACCTCAATATCCTTTGCAGTTTCATCAGGTAAAGATTCATCGGTATTGAGCGAATTGATGGTCTGCATATCGTTTTCACAAGAAAAAAGCATCGCTGTGCAGAAAATCACAACAATGCTTTTTACCAGAAATCGTACAATAGTATTATTGATAAAGGTTTCTACCAATTATTATTTAGTTTTTATTAATCGTTATTTCGCAGCCCTTACGGTGGTTTTTGCATTAATCCAGCAACCAACAGTATAGGTGTCTCCTTCTTTCAGGTCGTAAAAGAAAATGGTTTCCGAATTAGGAAATTGCTTTGAATAAATTTCTATTCTCTTGTTTGCAATTTCGGCAACTTCATCATCAGCCTTTTTCGCAGCCCTGTACATGTCAACAGCTGCCCAATAAGCTACTTTTGTAGTGAGGTCGTTGTCACCACAATCGCTGGCACTGGCAGCATACATATCGCCGATGATCAAAAATGCGTGGCCTTGCCCGGGATTCAAATCAAGGGATTTCCGTGCATTTTCTCTTGATTTTGAAAAATTCTTTAACTGGCGGTAAATACTTGCAAGGATCAGGTAGACATCCGATTTCGACTCATCGTCTTCAATATTCAGGGCATCCTCCAGATAAGGAATGGCCTCGTTGTATTGTTCTTTCCTGAACATCATTTTTGCAATCATGTAGCTTGATGATGGAGAGGGTTCAAGTTCGTTTAACTTTACTGATGTTTGGAAAAACAATTCCGAATCGGTACAGTCTTTTTTGTCAAGCATCGATGTGATCTTCTTTAACAATTCCACATCATCAGGTGTTTCGCTAAATTTCTTGCTGTAAATGCTAATAAGATCTTCACAAGTAGCATAGGGCTCAAATGAAAGCTCAATGTTTCCTTTAACATTTTGCCATTCTTCATGGCCCTTTGATCCTTCCTCACTGTTTTTCAGGTTGTATTCAATAATCCCACTGAGTTGATCATACGCATCAATAATCAAACTTTTATCAATTTTTTCGGCATCAACCATTTTCGATACTGTTCGGAAATAATATACAAGCACAAATGATTCGGATTTATTACCCCTGAGATCAACAGATTTTTTAAAAATATGATAAGCTTTCTCATATTCTTCAGGAGCATATTTAAATAAATCTGATCCTTTACGCCCCAGTACATACCCTTCGCGGCCGAAATATTTTATCCGCTGGTCATAGATCACCATTATGGTATCAAGATAACTTGCTTTTGCAGCATCCTCCTTGGCAGATTTCATATAAAACTCCATCATTTTAAGGCCATCGATATAGGTGTTTTGTGATGCCTGTGGGCAGTTACTAAATACCCAACGCCATGAAGTTATGGCATCGCTAACTGCAGGATTTTTGTAGCGACTGGCTTTCCATTGCTTATAAAATTCGCGGTAAAGCGAGAGTTTCATAACGCATTGTGCACTATCCTTGCCATATTTCCCATAATCCTGTGGTAGGTTAAATCCTTCAACGTTAACTGTTTCTTTTTCCGGTACAATGGCTGAAGTAGTGTTCACATAAAACATTAAAATTACCGAAGTGACAAAACTTAATGATATAGCCCAGAATTTTGTTTTCATCTTATTTATCTTTATTGAAATTCGAGTTATTTCTTTAATCTTTAATTAGTTATATCTTCTCTTAATAAACCATGTCTCCCTGATTGCAACTCCCAGTGTAAATTTAAGATAATTTTCCTGAATCAAACCATTGGCTGTTGTGCCCCTTCGTCCGATTTCAAACCCTAAATTAATAGTTGAATAAGAACGTGGTAATGGTAAACCAAATCCAAAACTTATACCAAACTCGTTGATTTGGGTATTGCGAAGATAAAGATAAGTTTGATTATACCTCAAACCCATTCTGTAAGTTACACGACTAAAGTAGTTTGCAACTCCAATGGGGTTGGGTAAATATTCTCCACCTAAAGAGAACTGCATGCTGTTTTGAAGGGAATCGGCAATGCCAAATATTTTATAATTACTCCAATTTTGCCATTCGTAGTCTGCTGCGATCATCCATCTATTGGTTTTCCGCAGCATTACACCAAATCCAAATTTATTTGGAATAGAGATATCTCCTTCATATTTCAGCAGACTTGAGATGGTATCTCTGTAAAGACCAATTCCTGTATTGCTACCAAAATAGTTTCTAACTATGAAACTTTCGGTGGCTTTAATTTGCTGGGTTGGAAAGTAGACAGCTCCTATCCCCAGCGTAAGTTTTCTACCTATTTCTTTATTGTATTGTGCACCAAGCTCAAAAAAGATATCTCCCACTTCAGTGTAGCTATCCACGCGTGTATTGAGCATATAGGCTGAATCAGGGAATGTAACGTGTCGTGACATGTTATTCTTACCAAACAGGTAGGAGGCTTTCACACCTAAATTAAAGTTTTTACGCAGCTGAATCGACATGTTGAAATAAAACTCGTTGAGCCCGCCTGATCCTTCATAATAAAAATTTGTCCGACCAATATCGTCTAAATACCGTTCGTCAACCATATTATATCCTACATTGCTGTATGGTAAAATTCCAATGGTCGACTTCAGCCATTTTGTAATTGGAAACCCAAACATTAAATAGCCTAGCGTAATAAATTCAGAATCATTGCTGAACGAATCTGTTTTAAGTTGTCCAAGTTTGCTTACAATACCACCAGTAAAAATAAATGACAATGAATCAAATTGATGGTTTGATGCCGGATTAAACGGATTAATATAATTTGGACTACTGATGGCATAGGCCACGCCGCCCATAGAAAAATTATAGGCGTTTTGTCTGCTTACCAAATCGCCAACCCCATACCGGGAATATGGAGAGTTAACAGCAATTTGAGATTGCCCCTCAAAGCTGATTAAGCCCAGAATAAAAAAAACAAGAAAATACTTTTTTACCAATCTATTGTTTACCAACATTAAATATCAAAATTTCATTCAATCCAATCAGCACCAAATTTGGGACTGCAAAGATGTTACTTTTTAGCTTTTTAGCAAAGAAATTCATGTCTCCACCGGTAATAAAAACAAGCATGCCGGGGAAGGTCATTTTATATTGGTCAATTATTCCATCAATTTCGGAAACAATTCCGTTGATCACACCAGCCTGAATCGACTCATCCGTGGTGGTTCCCGTAAGACCATCAAAATTTCTTCGTGGTACTAACGGCAGTCTGCTGGTAAAAGTATTCAAAGCCTTAAAGCGGAGTAACATCCCCGGTGAAATACTCCCGCCACGATACTTTTTTCTACTGTCGATGAAATCATAAGTAATACAAGTCCCGGCATCAATAATAAGGCAATCTTCTCCGGGATGTAATGCAGCAGCAGCTACAGCAACAGCAAGCCTGTCTTTTCCAAGGGTTTCCGGAGATTGATACAAATTTTCGATGGGTACTGATGTGTTATGATTAAGTTCGATAAACGAAAAATGATGTTCAAGGTGTTTCAATATTTCCTGTGGGATAGTGGTAACGGATGAAATAATTGCGTGCCTGATCTGAAATGACATTTTAAGATCATCAAGTAAACCTGTATGTAAGTGTTCGAGAGTTTGTATCTGAACAAGCTTATTGTTTTGAAACACAGCAATTTTGGTAAAAGTATTCCCAAAATCGATGATTAATTTGTTTAATTGGCTGGTTTCCTGTGATAGAGAAGATTGTTTTTTTTCATTCATGATAAATACTTCTATTTCAACGACAAAGATAATTTATACTGCATTTAAATTGTACTTTGAATAAAAAATATTTGTTTACTAAAAAAAAACTTGCCTAAATTTGCAGTCCCAATTTTTAAGGGTACCATAGCTCAGTTGGTAGAGCAACGGACTGAAAATCCGTGTGTCCCTGGTTCAATTCCAGGTGGTACCACAAAAACCCGGACGACTTCGTTCGGGTTTTTTGTTTTTTGGAGAGGCTGCTGTTTTTTATTCTTTCTTCATTATCTCTTCGCCCATCACGTATCCATGAGCCGTAGCATAAATGATGGAGCGGGTAAAACCTGAGCAATCACCTATAAATTTCAGATTTTTAAAGGTTTCATTATCAAGTGCATTAGAATAAAATTTGATTTCAGGAGCGTAAACCAGGTTGTCGGGATGGGCCATGCCCGGAATTACTTTATCCAGGTTTTCAACAAAATCAATAATGCTTTCGATGATTCTTCTTGGGTAGGCCAGGTTGATGTCGCCCAGGATGTAATGTTTTTCGCTTAGTGTTGGCTGAACACGATAAAGGTTTTTTGTCCGCTTCGAATTTACAAAATGGCTGTAGGTTTGAAGAATTACCCTCCGGCCACCAAGCATATTCGACAATTCAGCAATATTGGCTCCATAACCGATCGGATCGTTGAATGGCTGTGTAAGCTGAACCGTAGTAAGTATGGCAAAATTTGTGTTCTTGCTTTTTTGTTTGATTTTTGAGTGCCCGTTAACAGTTGTAAAATCACCGTAATTCTCAGGAACTACATAACCCGAAGGATTATTACAAAATGTTCGAACCATGTAACCGGTTTTACTTTTATACTTTACCTTAAATTCGTACATCTCGCGGTTCAGGTCTTCAACAATATGATCGGGCAATTCGAAACGGATACCGATGTCAACTTTGGTGCTGTCAAGTACTATTTGAGGGTATTTTTTAATAATGGTTTTAACAAGTTTATGTCCGCTGCGGCCAACTGCAACATATACTTTATCAAAAGTTTGCTGCTCATTTATTTTAATTTTATTTCCAGCAAGTTCGACATGATTTACAGGACTTTCGAAGTGGAAATGGATATTCAGGAGCGATCTGTATTCCTCGTAAATATTGAACAACACCTCTTTGAGTTGATCAGTACCAAGATGGTAAAACTCTGACAGAATAGGCTGAAATCCTTTTTGATAGAACATTTTGTAGTATTCCATGTTGGCAAATGAACTACCACGCTCGCATTCACCGTTACCTGTTTTTTCTATCCAGAAATCAACGAGTTTTTTTTGGAGATCAAGATCAATGTCAAGGTCTCCACCCATTTCTTTCGAGACAAATAATTTTCCATCAGCACGAATTCCTGAAATACTTGATGAATAGATATCCTTACTTCGCTCGAGAATGTGAATTTCGATGTCAGAATCTTTAATTCTTTCAATTAATCCAATTGCAGCAGCACCAAAGCCGATTATTGCTATTTTCATGAGACATCCAGAGTTTTTATGGCATTTTTAAGTTTTTAAAAGTAATATTTATATGAAGAATGAAAGTATTATAAATCGCAGTAAACTCTAAAACTCGAGCCTACACCGAAAAGTAAAAACTTTGGGCTTCAATGATCACTTTTCGGAATAGGCTCAACTTTGATAAACTCAAAACAATAATATGCACTCGGTTGGTCGTAATAGGACGAAACACCTGATATTGTCCGCCTTTCCACTTTAATAAGCCGGTAGCATTTCCATGCTATAAATTTAACTCAAGGTGCTAAGATTTATAAAATCTATGTAGGAATTGCTGTCTTTTCCAAATACATCCATAGATTCTCCAATTATGCAATAAGTACTTTTTTCGCCGGTAATTCTCGAGAATAACACTTCAAATGTTTGATTGTTTTCATCTTTCATTAGCACCATGGCAAGGTGTTCGTGATGTTTGGAAGTAAGTTTTGTATGACAAATGGGGCAATAGAAATCAATTTGTTCCCCCTCCTCAAATTTTATGGAAGGATGGTGTTCAAATTTGTAGTTTCCAAGCTTTGGGTGCAGAAGCAGTACGCCTCCGCTCCATGATTTTGTTTTTGTAGTAAAAATTATATTATCTCCAACTCTAAGATAACCTTTACATTTCGGACATAAGAAGTCAATTTTCATAATAGCCTCCATTTTTTAATTAGTAACTAGAGCAAGTTATTGTACAGGTATCATTCATTTTTGCCCAACAGTTTTTTTCGGGGAGCAGCTCTTGTAAAGACCACGCCTCTTTTTCGGGCCGTTAACATTTACCTTTTTTTAATTCCTTGATCATTTCTACTTTATCAATATTTTCAATGACCGGCGTTTCAATGTCCACCGGGTAAACCAAAAGAACAGATAGATTGTTCCAGCACACGTTTAGAGCTATTTGTTTGTTATCCTGTTTCACCCCCGAAATAAAAAGATTGAATTCATCGACTAAAAACAGATTTTTAACTAATAAAGTAGTTGTAATCTCTGATAAACGCATTTCAAAATAATCATCAACTAAAGCATAAGGATAGATCAAAATTGGGTTACAGAAAACTGTGTTAATTGATTGATCGGTTTTGGCAATCTTGCTTTGGATTGGATTTGTTGCAACCAGCAAAAAAATGGCAACCGAGAAAAGGATTTTAGTTTTCATGATTACTAGGTTTTAATGGTTTGGGGCTGATAAAGATACAACAATAAAAACAAAGATGCAACATAAATAATTATGCAACATAAATATAAGTGTTTCTGAATCCACAATTTAGAGTTAGCAGGCATTACTTTACTATTTAGAATGCATTAAAAGTGTTGTGGTATAATGGCGGTTTCGCCTTATTACTCTACATTTGAGGCTTCAGTCCAAAAACCAGATGATGTATTTCATGAATCAGATATATTGTAAAGCACTAGTTTTACTCTTGTTCCTCGTATGTTCACTTCAACCTGCTAATTCACAAAATGAAAAAGATAGCCTAAGATTTATACTTCAGCAAGATCCCGAAAATCCTATCATTCTAAATGACCTTGCCTCTGCACTCATTCCGGATTCAATATTAAAAGGCCGAGAACTTGCACAAAAGGCAATTCAGCTTACGCTAAAATCCGAGAACCCCGAAGAACAAGCCAGAGCATATTATATCATTGGGGATTCATGGTTTTACGAACAGGACTATGCTACTGCCATTGGATGGTTTGAAAAATCTGCCAGAGGATATGAGAAATTTGGAAATCTTCTGGAAGCGGCTTCCTGCTACAACGACATGGGCTATTCAAGCGTTGAAATTGACAGGTTTGATGATGCACTAGGGTTTTATAAAAAATCCCTTCAATTGTTGTTGGAAATTGATGACGATGAAAACATACCTGCTGTAATTACAAACATTGCAAGGGTGTACCAGGGAGTTTCTAAATTTGATAGCGCAATATATTATAATGAGCAAGCCATCGCTTTGTGTGAAGTGCCTGGCAGGGAGGAGGAATTGACTTCTGCCCTTGGAAATCTTGGTTTGGTTTATAAATCAATGGGAGACTATGAAAAGGCGCTCGAACACTACAACAGGGCTTATGATATCGCAAAAACGATAGGCATCCCAGGTCTGATAGCTGTTGATTTGAATAATATTGCTGCATTATATTTTGCCTGGGGGAAATACGATTTTGCAGCCGATTATTTTAAAAGGGCATTAAAAATTGACTATGAAACAGGGAATATGGCCCAGGCAGAAATGACCCTGAATAACCTGGCCCAGGTTGTTCACAAACAAGGAGACAGCGATTCTGCACTTGTGTTATATAAACAAGCCCTGGCCATTGCCGAAAAATTGGGGCGACATGGAAATGCTGCAGTCAGAAGACTAAATATCGGCTCACTCTATTTCGATTTAGGAGAGTATGAACAGGCCCTGGTTTATTATAAAATGGGGGTTGAAACCACCAAAAAATTAGGTCTCCGCCAATTTACTGCCGGTGGATTGCAAAACCTTGGAGCAACCTATCTTGCTTTGGGAAATTATAAAGAAGCTGAAAAAAATCTTGAGAAGGCGCTATTGATTGCAACAGAAATATCTGCTTTACCAATTTTGCAAAAGATTTACGAAAGTCAAAGTCAGCTTTACGAAAAAATGGGCAGAACAAAGTTGGCGCTCGAGGCATACCGAAATTACAGTACAATCAAAGATTCCATATTTACTGAGAGAAGCCAGGCTAAACTTGCTGAAATAGAGGTGCGATACGAAACCGAAAAAAAGCAACAACAGATAGAAATTTTAGTAAAGGACAGTCAGTTACATCATGCCGAACTGCGTAAAAAGCAGATTACTTTGATTGGATTAAGTGGAGGGCTAATTTTTTTATTGGTTGCTGCCGGAACCATTGCCTTGCTTTATTTACAAAAATCAAGGGCAAACCGTAATCTGGTTGAAAAAAATATTGAATTGATGCAGCGGGAGGAGGAAAAGGAAAATCCTGCCCATGTCTCAGAATTATCTTCCCACCTTAAGGATGAAGAGAAGCTAAGGATAATTTCGAACCTGGATAGTTTGATGAGGGAACAGAAACTCTACAAACAACCACAGCTCAGTTTAACCGACCTTTCCGGAATACTGGAAACCAATACAGCTTATTTATCACGTATCGTAAATGAACATTTCAACACCAATTTGTCCAGCTACCTTAACAAATTGCGTGTTCGCGAAGCACAGAGAATGTTTGCTGAAAACAAGCAGCAATCGATGACATTAGAGGGTATTGCAGGATCGGTGGGCTTTCACTCCCGCTCTACTTTTAATACGGCTTTTAAGAAAACTACCGGTGTTACGCCAAGTGTGTATATCAAAAACATGAATGAAATAACCCTTAGCAATGAAATGGAAAAATCAATTAACAGCAAGGAGTTACACGAGTAATTCAAACCTTGATTTGCACGAATTTATAAATCCGTACAAGCTTCATTTTTTTCTGCCCAACCCCTGTAATACTTTAGTCCCGAAATTAAGTCGGGATGAAATACACAAACAATAAATTTTTGGTGATGACGGTTGCAATATCAATAATGTTTTTTGCCTGCTCACTTTCAGTTGAGCAGGATGCAAAACATCTGGCAACTCTACAGCAAGATCGTACAGCTAATATAAAAATGATGTTGCAAATTGATGATACACTGCAACTCTCAACCTGCCGTCAGAAACTTATGGAGATTACAACTGAGTACGAATTCTTTGAAAACGAAATGGAAATAAAATATAATAGTGCAAACGAGTGGGCACGCTTTGAAACGGCTTATCGGAAGGCGTTGGAGTAAGACCCCATCCCTGCCTCGCCGTAACTTGTGAAGGCGGGCCCGGCCCTTCTCCGCCAGCTGGCGGATAGCTAGAGGGGGTCTTAAAAATCAAAATCGACATTTAATAACATACAATTCAAAAAAATAATTTCTAACTAAAACCTTAACAAAATGAAAAGATTAACAATTCTATTTTTTTGCTTCGGCTGGTTGGCACTGAGTGCTACCAGCTGGCGCGTGAACAACAACCCGGCAATCAATGCCGACTTCGCTACTTTTGAGGCAGCAGCTGAAGCAGCCACTACTGGCGATACGCTTTATATGGAAGGTTCTCAATTTACCTATGGTGAATGTACCCTCACCAAACCTTTAGTATTAATTGGCCCGGGTTATTACCTGGCCGAAAACGACTCTACACAGGCAACCAATCTGGAAGCCAATTTTGTGAGTTTCACCATCGACACCACAGCTTCGGGCAGTAAAATTTATGGCTGCGAATTTGATGATAATGTTATAATAAACGGCAGCCACGTGGTGTTTGCACGCAATTGGGTGTACGGCCACACAGGGTATGGATCCGGAATAAAACTTGCCATTGCTAATGACATTATTAATTGTTCAATTCTTCAGAACTTTATAAACAAAATTACCGACAGTTATTATGGATACAATCCTACCGCCTATAATACTTTAATAGCCAATAATATAATTGGCGGTTTAATCGATTTAAAATCTGGTGCAAGCGCTACATTATTGAATAATTTGGTCAAGGGAAATATAGATGTTTATAGTTCTGTAATTAAAAACAATATTCAATATTATGTAGGTGGTTCTGGATTCATAGAAAATGAGAACAACATATTTGAATACAATATAACTTCACATCCTATCATGCCTGAGGGGGTTGGCAACCAAACCAGCGTTGATATGGATCTGGTGTTTGTCGATTATGATGGCAACCTTAGCTACAGCAGCGATGGCAAATGGCAACTTAAAGAAGGTTCACCGGCTATTGGTGCAGGTGATGGCGGCGTGGATTGTGGTGCATTTGGTGAACCTACACCTTATGTTTTGTCAGGACTCCCTGCTGTTCCGCATATTTTCGAAGCTACAGTTCCCTCAGCAGGATCAAATCAAAGTGGATTACCAGTAACAATTAAAGTTAAAGCACAAAATTAATTCAAGTTGCAAGTTGCAGGTTTCAAGTTGCAAGGAATTCAGACTTCCAACTTCTAACCTCTATTGTCTAACATCTAAAATCTAAATAACAATGAAAAAACAAATCATATTTCTTACAGCAATTTTTCTATTAGCGGGCTCATTTTCCTTTGCCCAAAACCACTGGCGTGTTAATAACGCCTTCGGCATCGATGCCGACTTTACCGATATTCAGGCAGCTTTCGATTCGGCCACTGCCGGCGATATCATTTACATCGAAGGCACCAATATTCCTTATGGAAATGGTACAGCCATAAAGCCTTTCACCATCATCGGCACAGGCTATTTCCTGGCCGTTAACGATTCAACACAGGCTAACCTGGCTCCCTCCATCGTAGGTACCATTTACTTAAATCCAGGCTCCGAAGGGACTTATGCGGCTGGATTAACAGGAAGCCTACGAATAGGAGCAAGCAATGTTATTATTGAGCGAAATAATTTAAATAACCTTTACATTGGATACAATTATGATGTAGGCAATATTGTTATCAGGCAAAATTATGTTAGTAACATTGTCGACCACAGCTATTACACCTCTGCAGTAATCCAAAACAACATTATTACTTCGTATGTTTCCTCATCAATCAAGGCCAATTGGTTGATTTACAACAATACTTTTTATGGAAGTTATACCTCCAGCAATGGATTGATTAGTGTCTATAATTCTTCCATAAAAAACAACATTGTTTTCAACACATCTTCTAGTTACCCCTGCATCAATACCAATCCAGACAACAACAACAATATTGAATTTAATGTATGCAACAAGGAACCATGGGGAGATAATCCAATACTTGAAAACAACATCTGGACTGCAGTAATTGAAGAAGTGATAGTAAACGAAGGAACTGCCGAAAAACAACTTTATCTCATCGAAGATTCACCAGCCATAGGTTATGGCGAAAGCGGTGTAGATTGTGGTGTTTATGGAGGACTGAACCCCTACATTTTATCAGGGATGCCCCCGGTACCTCATATTTTTAAGGCCAGTGTGCCTGTTTCGGCCACCACAACAAGTGGCCTACCGGTGAATGTACAAATTAAATCACAGAAGTAAAACTGTTCAGAGTTCAAAGTTTAAAGTTCGAAGTTGTGGTCCTACTCACAGACGCGACACATCAATTATCAAACTAAAAACATTGAACACCAAGCACTGAACTTTTAACACTTAAAACATACAACAATGAAAAAACATATAGCATTTTTAATCATCATTTGTTTAACAGCTTCGCTGGCATCGATGGGGCAAACACGTATTCGGGTGAACAATACCCCCGGTGTGGATGCAGATTACAGCGATTTGCAGGAGGCAATCGATGCCGCTTCGGCTGGCGATGTAATTTATATCGAAGGAACCGGAATTCCCCATTCGGGAACTTACCATGTAAACAAGGCCTTTCTCACTCTTATCGGGCCGGGATATTTTTTGGGGTTGAATGATTCTACCCAAGCCAACACCGCACCTGCCATTATCAACAATCTTTATTTGGATGAAGCAGCTACCGGAGCTATTTTGATGGGCATGAAAATAACAGGAACTTTGTATGTTAATGCAAGCAGTGCAAAGGTTTCCAGAAACTACCTTACCTCCGTTACTTTGGCACACAGTAATGCCATGGCCGATTTAAGCCTTTTTCAAAACTATATCTCAGGTACGATCTCCGCCAACAGCACCAATAATTGCAATGCTGGTATTTATAACAATATTATCTCGGTAGCCTGGGGGCAGGTTTTTACAGCTAGCGAAGAGGCTATTTTAAATATCTACAATAATATTTTGCATAGTGCTTATTCTCAAGCCAATTGGGTATTAGTGAAAAATTCCAGTTTGAAAAACAACATTATTTATTCAACCTATGTCACCAATCCCAGGTTTTTGAACCCCGATCCCAGCTACAATAATTCTGTTTCCAGCAATGTAATTTGCCAGGCAGAATTGACTGAATTCCCTAACAACGTGTGGGATGTAGCCATCGAAGATGTAGTGCTATACAACGAAGGTGGGCCGGAAGGTAAATTTGTATTGATAGAGGGATCACCCGCCATAGGTGCCGGAAATACCGGAAACGATTGTGGGATTTTTGGCACCAACACACCCTATGTGTTTTCAGGCCTGCCGCCTATACCACATATTTTCGAATCCAATATTCCTTTTTCAGGATCGAGCAGCGATGGTTTGCCTGTACATATCAAAGCCAAAACCCAACAATAACACCTGTAGAAAATGAAAAGTTTTAAGCTAATCATTATACTACTGTTTGCTTCGCTCCTGGGCGTTTCGCAAAATATTACCCGTATGGAGTATTTTGTGGATAACGATCCCGGATATGGCAATGCGGTTTCAATTCCTTTTACAGGAAGCGAAATTGCAGAGGCAGATTTTACGGTGCCGCTCAACAGCCTGGGCAATGGCATACATTTTCTTTACCTGCGTGCACAAAATCAAGATGGCGACTGGAGTGTGACTTCAGTTCATCATATCCTGAAAGATGTGTTCCAGAGTGAAAATGCCGTGATTGACCATGCTGAATATTATATTGATAACGATCCCGGTTTTGGGAATGGAACGGCCATTTCGGTAAGTTCCGGCAATGTTGTCGATGTAGCCTTTAATCTTGATGTATCCGCATTAAGCACTGGTTTGCATTTTCTGAACCTTCGCACCAGGACCAACGATGGAAGTTGGAGCCTGACCCATTCGCATCACATTATGGTGGATGTATTTCAATCGGTGGATACAGAGATTTCCGAAATCGAATATTTTATCGATACCGATCCTGGCCCGGGTAATGCTACTTCAGTTTCAATTTCGCAGGGAAAAGTTGTGGATGTTACTTTCCAGGCCGATTTATCTGGTTTAACGCCCGGGATACATTTTATCAATGCACGTGCGAAAACCACCGATAATACCTGGGGTAATCCGCACATTCATCCTGTTTTCATAGACGTATTAGGGACTGAAGATTCAGAAATCACCGGGGTTGAATATTTTATTGATACAGATCCCGGTATTGGCAAAGCAACACCGGTTTCAATTCTCCCCGGAAAAGTTATAGACCTTACCTTCAATTTGGATTTAAATGGCCGGGATCCCGGATTTCATTTTCTTTCTGTTCGCTCAGTTTCCGATGACAATACATGGAGTCATGCCTACACCAGTATGTTTTTGATGGATGTACTGGATGCGGGTGAATCACCTATTACCCAGCTTGAATATTTTATTGATACTGATCCTGGAATTGGTAATGCTACTGAAGTAAATATCACTCCCGGAAATGTTGTTGAAATGGCATTTGAAGTGGATTTGAACAGCCTCGATCCTGGCTTTCATTTTATCTCGGTCCGCTCAGCTTCAGAAAATAATACATGGAGCCATGCTTACACCAGCATGTTTTTGATGGATGTTCTTGATGCTGGTGAATCACCAATTACCAAGGTCGAATACTTTGTGGATGAAGATCCCGGCATAGGAAATGCCACTAATGTTGCTATCACTCCCGGAAAGGTTGTTGATCTGGCATTTGATGTGGATCTTTCAAACCTGGAATCGGGCTTTCATTTTCTTTCAGTCCGATCGGCTTCCGAAAATGATACCTGGAGCCATGCTTATACCAGCATGTTTTTAATGGATGTGTTGGATACTGGCGAGGAGCCCATTGTTGCAGTCGAATATTTTATTGATGAAGATCCTGGTTACGGAAACGCTACACAAGTTTCAATTACCCCAGGAAATGTGGTGGACTTTTCCTTCGAAATTGACTTGATTGGCCTGGAGCCCGGCTTTCATTTTGTTACTGTACGTTCCAAAAGCGTAGCAGATGCATGGAGTATGGGATATTATCAAATGTTCTACCTCGATCATATTTCATCTATTAACGATCCAAACCTGGTTGCGCTTGAATACTTCCTTGATGAAGATCCCGGTTTTGGTAATGGAACATCTGTCGCTATTAACCCACCAGTATCTGTTGCCGATAAGGATTTTATTGTACCACTTGGAAATGTTGAACCGGGAGAACATATTTTGTATATGCGCGCCCTGGATGAATTCAACAACTGGAGTATCGTAGCATACGATACTGTGCAGGTTGAGTTAGGTAGCGATTTTGCCCTTCGATTTGATGGAGTTGATGATTACCTCGAAGCTGGTGAAGTTTCATTTCCCGAAGATGATCTGACTATTGAGGCATGGATCAATCCTGCAGAATTATCTGGATACCAGGAAATCGTATTTTGGCATGGTGAAGATGATGATGTACAGTTTCGTATCCAGGAAAATGGCTCCTTACTTTATGGAGAAGCAGCCAATGGAAACTGGAGTTATATAGTCTCTGCTGCCGGAATCATACTTCCAAACCTTTGGACACATGTTGCACTTACCAAAGAAGGTGATTTGTGTAACCTTTACGTAAATGGAATCAATGTAGGTTTTTATCAGTTCGATAACAATCCTGTTATGCACACCCTTCAAATAGGTGGGCGAGGCAGAGACCTTGACCGCTTTTTCGATGGTGACATTGATGAAGTGAGAATTTGGAATGTCGCCCGCACACAAGAAGAATTAATGGAAAACTTCTGTACTAACTTTATTGGAAGTGAAGAGGGCATCTACGGCCTCTGGCATTTCAACGAAGGGCCTGGCACCTCTATAGCATTTGATTCAGGCCCCAATGGTTTCGGTGCCTGGCTCTTAAATATGGAGTATAATACCGGGCCTGAATGTGCCTGGATTGAACATTCCTGCGAACTTCCACCTGAAATTAATCTTGCTGTAACATCCATTTATTCTCCCAACAACTTACTGCTTGCATCTGCCTCCGATGCTGAGGCGATTTCCATTCAGCTCAGGAATTTCGGTACTGAAACATATTATGGTGAGGCTACCATTTCTTACAAGTTAAATGAGGGCGATGCAGTTTCGGAAATCACAAATCTGAACCTGGATCCAGGTGATTATTTTGAATTTAATTTCAATGTTCCTGTAGATTTAAGTATTCCGGATTCCTATGAATTGAAATCATTTGTAACAGCAATTGGTGATGAATATCAGGCAAACGATACGCTTGTTAAGGTGATACAGTCTGTGGAACTACAACGCAGCGTATTTGCCTACAATGCTTGGCCCAATGTATCTGGATTACCCAAAGGGCCGATTGTATTCGACCTGGAAAATCCTGAGTATCTGTTTTCGCTTGCCGATCAAAGCAATGAAAATGCTTTCAGGGGCGGTACATGGATGGATGGCAAGTGGTGGGCAATTGCAAATGATACGCTTTATATCATCGATACCATCACCGGAAACCGCAACTTTGTTGGTGTTCCTGGAAGTTATATTTCTTCGATGGCTTATGATCCTGTTGGGGAGAAACTTTATGGACACTCCTGGGTTAGTTTGTATGAAATTGATCCTTTATCCGGGATTTCAACCTACATCGGACATTCAGGCACAGAAGGGTTTGCTGCCTTGGCTTGCAATGCTGAGGGGAACCTAATTGCACTTAATGTCGAAGACGATCAAATCTATCAAATTAATAAAGAGTACGGCGAGGCAACAGCCATCGGGCCTATTGGCTTTGATGCCAGATATGATCAGGACATGGATTTTGATCCTGTCACAGGAAATATTTATCTGACTGCTTACAATAATGATGAAGGGCAGGGTGAATTAAGGACAGTTGATCCGATTAGCGGAAATGCAACTTACTTGGGAACATTCCGTGGTGGAATGGAAGTAACCGGGTTTGCTATTCCAATCATAGATCCATTACAACCCCCAGTAGCAGAATTTACTGCTGATCCTTTATCTGGTAAGGTTCCATTGGAGGTGCAATTCTCTGATTTTTCAACAGGAACTGTTGATGGCAGGCTATGGGATTTTGGTGATGGAAATACAAGTACTGATCAACATCCGGAATATACCTACACTGAGCCAGGAATTTATACTGTATCACTGACGGTTACAAATGCCGGAGGTTCGGATACCGAAACCAAAGAAAGTTACATCGAAGTTGAACCACTCACAATTTATGACCTGCAGTATACCACCATTCCCGGACCTGACAATACCTATCCATCGATTTATGCAGATATGACGGTCACGGTTTCAGGATTGGTATATGCAAATAATGTTAATGGAACCGGGAATGCCTTTTTCATTACAGCACCTGAAGGTGGCTCATGGAATGGTATCTTTGTTTACAATGCCAACATTGAACCTGCTCTGGGCGATGAAGTTGTTCTTACAGGCCTGGTTACAGAATATAACGGATTGACTGAAATCCATACACCTGAAGGAAGCATTCTTAGCTCAGGAAATCCTTTGCCTTCAGTACAAATTATTGCTACTGGTGATTTGCTAACGGCTGCTATTGCCGAACCTTATGAAAGTTGTTTGGTTCAGGTGCAGAATGTTACCGTAACACAAATTGCCAATGAGTATGGTCAATGGTATGTGGATGATGTATCAGGTGAATGCCAGGTTGACGACAGAATTTACGCCTACGCTCCTTATTTTAACGAAAGTCTTGGTTTTATAAGGGGGCCTGTTTATTATGGATTCGGCACTTATGCAATTAATCCACGTGATGAAGACGACATCCAAAACAATGTGTTTGCTGCAGAATTTATAGCCAGCACCACCTCCGGATTTGTTCCACTTTCGGTTGATTTTTCCGATCTTTCAACAGGTGACCCAGACAGTTGGTTATGGGAATTTGGTGACGGGGAAATGAGCACATTACAAAATCCTTCACACGTTTATGCAACCTTTGGCATTTACACAGTAAGTCTTACTACTTATAAGGATGGTGCAGAAGATACTGAGATAAAGGAAGGCTACATTGAAGTTTATCAAACACAGAATGGCGATTGGAGTTTGCAACACATTTGCCTCGAAGATACACCTGAGGCAGAACTGATGATTCGTGCAGGTGATATTGATAATCTGGGATTTGGATGGCCTGCTGGTTTTGATCCCTTTACGGGGCAAAGTACGTCTCAACATGGATTCCCGTGGGAACCCGATCCTGAAGATACTGGCGGCACAGATCGTATAATGGTTGTAACAAGCCATACAGGTAGTGGTGTTCCCTGTTGGAATGATGGATATACCAACACAACCAGTCGCCCTGAAAATCTTCCTGAACCGATTTTGATCGACTTGTGCCAGCTGACGACAGGAGAAATCAACTCGGCGACATTGCAGATTTTTGTGGACGATTTGCAGCCGATTTCTTTCTGTTCTGAATTTACAGTGAAGCTCAATGGACTAACATTTGCGCCATTGCAAACCATTATCAATAGTATCGATCAATCCGGGCCCATTGGCAGAATGCTGACCGTTCGCCTTCCTGATGAATTGTTGTACCTCCTCGAAGGCGAACAACTGGAGCTTGAAATTGATGACTTTACCACCGGTGCCGGTGATGGTTTTGCCATCGACTTTGTGAAATTGCTTATTAATGAAGGTGCACTTGTGCACTCTGGTTCAATTGATGGAAATGTATATGATGCCCAAACCAGTCAGCCCATAGAAGCTGCTGAAGTGGAGGCGTCATTCTGGGAAACAGCACTTACCATTTCAGATGGATCATACAGTATTGATGAAGTTCCGGCCGGATTGGTTTATGTTGAATGCCGTGCTCAGGGATATTTTACACAGCATCAATTGATCAATCTATCCAGTGATGAAAACCTAATGGTTAATTTCTGGTTGGAAGACGATTTTAGTGCTGATTTTTCCGGCGATCCATTATTTGGATACGTACCACTTGCAGTTCAGTTTACTGATCTTTCTGCTGGTAATCCAGTTTCATGGGCATGGCAATTTGGCGATGGAGGCACAAGTAATTTACAGCACCCGGTACATCTTTACACTTCAGTTGGAGATTATGATGTAACGCTCACGGTTTTTGACGGGACTTCTTATTACGAAAGAACCCGCCAGGCCTACGTACATGTCGAAAATGAACCACTGGGTGAATGGCTGGCCGAATATTTCTTTGATGTGGATCCCGGATTTGGATTGGCAAATCCGGTTTATGCCGGAGCCAAATCGTCAACTATCGAGTTTGAAGCAAATACCGCAAATCTTGATGAAGGTTACCACACCATGTACATTCGTACCAAAGATGTCGCCGGAGCGTGGAGCCAGACACTGGCCCGTTCATTCCTGGTTGCACGTCTTCCACAGGATATCAGAGCTCAGATGACCCAGGTCGAATATTTCCTTGATCATGATCCCGGCTTTGGTAAAGGTGATATTATTCTTGTTGATCCGGAGGAAACAGTTGAAATTCCAATAAATGTGAATCTCTGGGATCAGGACGAAGGTTTCCATAACCTGTTTATTCGTGGATTTGATAATTACGGAAACTGGGGACAAGCCATTTGCAGGCCTTTCCTTGTGAACACACTTAATGAAAATGTGCGTGTTGAAAGGATGGAATATTTCATTGATATTGATCCTGGTATTGGAAACGGAATGTCTGTAACATTGGATCCCTCTGAAATTGTTTCTAAAACATTCCTCATCGATCTCAGCGGGCAGAGTAATGGAGAGCACATGCTATTCGTGCGAGCAGAAGATAACCGTGGCGGATGGAGCATCGTTTACAATGCCCTGTTTGAAGTTGATCCCAATTCAGGGGCAGTTCATATTGTTGATCTCCCACAGGGTTGGAGTGGAATCTCAAGTTTTGTTGTTCCTGACGAATCGGATGTGGCAACAATTTTTGAACCTATAGTTGATGATATGGCGATCCTTCAAAACTTTGATGGGATGTACTGGCCCTTTGCCGGTGTAAACACCATTGGCAACTGGAACGATGTGGATGGTTACCAGGTAAAGATGGAAACTGCACAACAAGTAATTTTCATAGGAACAATGCAAGATAAGCTGATCGTAAACCTTGAAGACGGATGGAATTACCTGCCTGTACCCAATGCCTGTAATAATTTTGCAGAGGATTTATTCAGTGAAGTTTCAGGTAGCCTGAAGATTGTGAAAGAAGTAGCAGGCCCACAAGTTTACTGGCCGCAGTTTGGTATAAATACCTTAAATCTGATTGTTCCTGGTAAGGCTTATTTTGTTTTGGTTGATGAAGATTTAAGTGTTGAGTTTCAGGAATGTGCCCTTGACGAACCTGGAGAAGGCCAACACATGTACACTCCTTCTCCTTCAGAAAAGGGCTGGGGTGAGGTTAAAACCCCCATAACTCATACTATTGCAGTTCCAATGGAAACGATGACAGGATTAAAACCCGGTGATATCATCGGTGTATATGGCTCAAATGGCCAATGCTTTGGCGCTGTTGCATACCAAAATCAAAACCTGGCTCTAACAGCTTTTGGTGACGATCCTATAACAACTCAAATTGATGGTTTAGCTGAAGGTGAAACCTTACAATTACGGGTTTTTAATGCCGAAACCAGCAATGAATATCCTCTGGAAGTAGAGTTTGATGCACAAATGCCGCAGGGCGAATATTTTGTAAATCATGGTTTATCAGCGGTAAAGAGTCTGCAAGCAACAGGAGTCGGAGGAACTTCAGAAATGAATACTTCTGTGAATGTTTACCCAAATCCGTCAAATGCCAAATTCAATATTCAGTTGGAAAACACAAATGAAAAAAGCAATTGGGAGGTATTGGATGTTCATGGAAATATACTGATGAACGGCAATGACCAGTACAACAATTTCAATGTTGATCTTTCTACTTATCCGAAAGGAATTTATTATTTAAAAATATCACGCGGAGGATTACTTTTCATGGAGAAACTGGTGTTGCAGTAAAGTTATCGACCACCTTAATATTTCTATTGGGATGCCTCTGTTAAAAATTCCTTATGGTCAAATATCAGTTTTTCTAAAAAACCTCCCAGTATATGCTGGGAGGTTTTTATTTTATATTCCATGTTTTTTGGATTTTCGCACCTTTAAAATTACCCCACAATGCCTTTTTTGTATAAGCCCTTTCTTCTGGTAGTTAGGAATATACATCAATATTAAAACAAATTATCCACACCCACAATAAATCAATAGATTAAATTTAACATCTCTTTAACAAAACAAATTTGGATTACAGTACTGCAATACCTACATTTGCTCCTAGCCAAAGTCAAGTTATCTCTATCCGACCCAATTGCATTTAATGTTTAATGGTTTCGCTAAAGCGGACAAAAAATACTTTATCTATGAAAACACACATACACTTATTACTAGGCCTGATGTTTCTTTTGGGCTTTGGAAATTTTATTTTTGCACAGGAAATTTTACCAAAAGCAAGTGTAAATACACAAGCCAAATTTATATTTGAGCACACAGATATATTTCCACTTTATGAGCAGGTTGATAATCCTGATACGGTTGGTACAAACTCTCAGGAATATATGGATTTTCCAACATATAGTTGTCAGGCCGCTGATGACTTTATTATACCAGCAGGACAAACGTGGCAGGTAAACGAAATTAATGTTCCGGGATTTTACAGCTTTGAAGGAGGTCCGGTAGATTTGGTTAATTTCTTCCTGTATCAGAACAATCCGGAAACAAATAGCCCGGGTGAAGAATTGCTTATTTTACCGCAACTCCAGATCAATCCATCTCCGGATGGAAATCTGATGTTGGTTTTTTCTGATCCACTGGTACTTGGCGAAGGACATTATTGGCTTTCAGTACAGCCTATTATGCCTTTTGGAGAACTTGGCCAGTGGTTTTGGTGGCAACAGTTATCGCCAACCCTAAATGAAGAGTATCATTGGAGAAATCCTGGCGGAGGATTCGAGGTTCCCAACACGAGCGATTGGCTGACAGCATCAGAGGTTATTTTTGATTCACCAATATTAAACTTCAACCTGAGTTTTGCCATATTTGGAACTATCCTTGGAGGAAATCCCCCGCAGAATATGTCCCTTCGTGTTGGTGATTATCACAATCCTGAGCAATGGCATAATTGGATTGGTGGGGAAAATGAAATAACCCATGTTCAACTCTTTGCTGATGATCCTGATCATCAAATTTTGTCAGTAAGTTTTTCCTGGTCGATGGATGGAGACTTATGGAATAGTTTTTATTCTGATTTTGACGGCGCTACAGCCAATGAAAACTCTACGAATCCATCAGATCCACTTGTTGATGGGTGGAGTGGCTATTTGCCTCATATCATTTTCCCTCAAATTGAACTTGAACTTTTTGTTAGGGCTGAAGTATTAACTTCTGAGGGAGGTATTATTGATGTGTCCTATACTACACATTATGATCCTTCACCACCCTCGGGATTATTATTTAATATCGAGGATTTTATGACAATTACTGATGATGTCCTTCTGCTTGATATCGATCCTGGCAGTTGCACTGATTTATTTGAGGTGGAAATTGAACTGGTTGCTAAACCGGAAGAGTTTAACAAGGGAATCCCCGGGATTTCTCAACCTACCAATGTTACCTGTGCACCCACTGCAGCAGCAGCCTGTTTGAAATGGTTCGAAGGGCAGGGTGACACTGAAGTTACAGGTGGGGCGTCAAACTCGGCCTTGATTGACAGCTTGAAAAAATATTGTGGAACTACTGCAACCGGAACACAAGTTCCTGATTTGGTTAATGGTATTAAGAAATGGTTAGAAGGTCATGGGGATGGATATAGCGTTCGTGGCCCTCTGGACTTCGATTGGGAAGAAATGCGCAATGAACTCGAGAAAGGGCAAAATGTGTTGTCAGGAATTTATGGAGCCAATGTAGCACACCGGATGACATTTAACTCCATTAAAAACCGCCCTGAAGAAGATGGCAAGATCAGGGTTGACTTTATGGATCCCTGGACCGGAGAGGAGGAATGGGGTTACCTTGATACTGAAACTGGTGAGTTAACCGGTTTTTCATCTTCTCTGCTCAATAGCGGGACATTGAAAAAAATTATCATAATTTGTCCGAAAGAGGCCACAGCCTTACCCGGAACGGGAACTGTTTTGCCAGGGCCAGACCCACCACCATTGTCAATCCCAATTCCCAACTCAGGTTTATATTTTCTCAGGATAAATGCCCTCGATCAAAGTGGCAATGCAGCAAGCTACGACTTTGTAATTAATAAGCAAGATGATCAGTATCTACCATCCGAGGGAGGCCATCTAACAATTGGCGACTGGAACATAGCAGAAGATTGGCACAACTGGATAGGAGGTGAAGGCCAGAGCACCCAATTGCATTTACTGGGATATTCTGATTATCCTGTTGAACAGGTCACTTTCTCGGTTCTTTCGAATGATAACTGGGTTGATTTCTTTACAGATACAGATGGCCAGGAACAAAGGGAAACTACAACAGGTACAGATCCTGATGAGGGAGATGGATGGATGGGATTATTCGCCCATGAACTCATCAGTCAGGTAAACCAGGATCTCTTTTTCAAGGCAGATATTTTACTTGGGAATGGGCAGGTGATTAGTGAGATAAACAGCATTAAATACGATGCAACACCAGCCAATGAATACCTGATCAACATACCTGATTTTATGGAAACTGATCAGGACCATATTCTTCTGGAAATAGATCCTGGCAATGTCAACATCCAAAGTGTTGAAATTGAATTGGTACTCAAACCAGAGGAATTCAACAAAGGCGTACCGGGCATCACGCAGCCGACAGGTACTACCTGTGCACCCACTGCCGCAGCAGCCTGTTTAAAATGGTTTGAAGGACAGGGCGACACCGAGATCACCGGAGGGTTGACCAATGGTGCCTTGATTGACAGCCTGAAAAAATATTGCAAGACTGATATTGGAGGAGCCGGAACAACTCCCTCAGACCTTGCAAATGGCATTAAAAAATGGATCGAAGGCAATGGAGATGGCTATACAATACGCGGTCCACTGGACTTCGATTGGGAAGAGATGCGCAATGAACTTGAGCGCGGTCAGGATGTATTGTCGGGCATAGCCTGGACCGGAGGCGGTGGCCACCGGATGACTTTTAACTCGATCAAGAATCGTGCAGAGGAAGATGGCAAAATCAGGGTTGACTTTATGGACCCCTGGACCGGACAGGAGGAATGGGGCTATCTTGATACTGAGACCGGCCAATTGACAGGATTTTCATCCACAGCCGGCAATTCCGGTAAGTTGAAAGGCATAATTATTATCTGCCCTAAAGAAACCACAGCCTTACCCGGAACGGGAACTGTATTGCCGGGTCCTAATCCACCACCACTCTCCATACCGATACCAGATGTTGGTTTACATTTTCTCAGGATAAATGTACTCGATCAGGATGGCAATACCTCAAGGCGCGATGTGGTAGTTGATCGGATTGCTGCACCACTTCAACAAACAGTTGAAATTGCTGCCGGATGGAGTGGAATTTCATCTTATCTTGTTCCAACAGACCTATCATTTGGAAGCATTTTTGGTGATATTGAAAATGATTTGACCATCCTTTATAATTTTAATGGTTTTTACTGGCCGGGAGAAAATGTGAATACACTGGTTGAATGGAATCCCAATTCGGGCTATGCAATTAAAATGGCATCCGAAACAGTATTGACTTTTGTTGGAGAATCCAATCCGGATACCGATGTAACACTGAATGCTTCGGTTAGCCTGCTTCATATTCCTACTGAGTGTGGAATATCTACGTTTGAGTTGTTGCTGGCACTTGGCGATAATCTTATAATGGTTCAGGAAGTGGCTACAGACAAAGTATTCCTGCCTGGGTATGGCATCGATCAGATTTTGCATTTGATACCCGGGAAGGCTTATTTTGTTGCGATCGTTAATCCTCCTGCTGTAATTTCATTCCCCGAGTGCGGGGTGGTAACTATGCCTCAAACAAAAAATCAGGAGGTCGAGATTAACTCACCATGGGGGAAAGTTAAAAACACACCTTTAAGTCATCAGGTAATATTTACAGATGAAGCATTAAATGTGCTTAATGACAATGACTTGATCGGTGTATTTGATCAACATGGAACATTGGTTGGATTGACACGAACTGAGACAGGCGGCTCCTTTAGTGTCTCAGCTTTTGCTGATGATCAGTATACTGAAAGTAAAGATGGAATGATTTCAGGTGAAACTATAGAATTCCGTGTTTACAAGGCCGACCAGGAAATCTCATATCGCTTGCTCCCTGAGTTTGATCCCGGGTTGCCACACCAGGGAGATTTCACACATTTCGGGCTTTCAGGTGTCAATAGCTTTAAATTGGAACCAATATCCGTTGATGAAATTAATGAGACTGGCCTTAGGATTTATCCAAACCCAAGCCAGGGCAGGTTTACTATCGAACAATATATGAAGTTACAGTTCGATCATTTTGAAATAATCGAAGCCGGGGGAAGAAAAATACTATCCGGTAATCTTCAGGCGAAAACAGAAGTTGACCTTGGTTCCTATGAAAAAGGTATTTATTTTATCAGACTAATCGGTCAGCATAAAACTGATCTACGAAAAATGGTTTTGAGATAATCCTCACCAGCGGTTTTCGTGATCAGTAAATCCCCGGGCTTTTTTTAAGTCCGGGGTTTCTTTTTATATTTGGTGAATAATTTAAAACATATAAAAATGCTTCGATCAACACTAATTCTATTTGTTTTATTCACAGTCATTGGTAAAACCTATTCGCAAAATGCAGAAGAACAACAAAAAAATCTTGAGCAGCTTGAACAGAAGATCCTGGATATGCATCACACCTTTGACGTGTTGAATAAAAAAATCGATGATCTGTTGTGGTACCAGAAGTTGGGGGACATTGCTTTTGTTGACAAAGTTTATATTTATGGCCCCCCAAAATGGAAGGAAGAGAGCCCTACTGCCCAGGGTGCAGGCAACCCTGTGAAGTTCTGGACATATACTTTTATGCCAAAGTCCATCGACCCTGATAAAAAATATCCATTGATAGTTTTCCCGCATGGTGGGGTGCATTCAGATTTTTCTACCTATTATGCACATATTGTCCGTGAACTGATTGCACAGGGTTACATAATTGTTGCAGCAGAATATCGCGGGAGCACAGGCTATGGGAAAAGTCATTACGAAAAAATTGATTACGGCGGGTTAGAAACAGAAGATGTAAAAGCCAGTCGTGATTATATGATTGAAAATTTTGACTTTGTAGATAAAAACCGGGTTGGAATTATTGGTTGGAGTCATGGAGGTTTGATTTCACTGATGAATATCTTCGATCACCCGGATGACTACCAGGTAGCTTATGCAGGAGTACCTGTAAGCGATATCATTGCCAGAATGGGATACCAGACACAGGAATATCGTGATCTTTATTCTGCAGATTATCATATCGGTCAGACAGCCTATGAAAATGTAGAAGAATACCGCCGTCGGTCACCAGCATGGAACGCACATAAAATGAAAGACACACCACTGTTGATTCAAACCAACACCAATGATGATGATGTAAATGTACTGGAAGTGGAACACCTTATCAAATCGCTGAAAGCTGAAGGCAAGCAATTTGAATATGAGATTTTCCAGGATATCCCGGGAGGGCATTCTTTCAACCGTATGGACACCAAAAAAGCCCACGAAGTGAGGGTTGGTATTTATAAGTTTCTCGATCAATATCTAAGCCCGCCTTCACCAATAAAAAATGTGAGGACATTAAAAAAGGCAGCCTATAAATTTGAATAAAAAGTTTGCGACTCTAAAAGAGTAAAGTTATTTATTGCCCGGCATTTGCCAATAAACTGGCATAAAATGCTTCCAACGTCATTTGAATGAAAATGTCTGGTTTTTCATTATCTACAATGGGTTGGTTTAACATATACTTCCATGAATCAAAAATGATAACAGTTTTGCTAAAATGTGCCGGAAGATAGGGTGTGATAACATGTCCGAACGAATCGCGGATTAAAAGAACCTTTGGTGCATCTTCAGTATTGTTTGTGAAAACCAGCTCGTATTCATCTGCAAAACCAAAGTAGGGAGGAGAAACATACCCAGCTTTTTCAGACTCCCACACCTTTTGGTTTTTAAATTTGATTTCCGGAATGGTTTCCAGGTAATCGTTTGAAGCATTCATCATATGGGCTATATTTCCCCCTGCTACTTCCCGTGTTGAAATGTTAAAACTATCAAGAGGATAAGCCGGTCCTAAGCCAGGAAAATCCTTATGCACCCGGTTTATAATTTCAGCATAAGCAAAGTACCCACCCAAGGCATTCCAATGGTTATCGGATGCTCGATACAAAAAGCCCTGATCTTTTAACTTGTTCAAAACCTCTCGCAAATCAATGAGTTCGACATTGTTAATACCTGAAACTACATCAACAATTTGGTCGGTTCTGGTATAGCTGTCTCTTGTCTGGTATATCCTCGGCAAATATTCAGGATAAATAGAATATTTAGTGGGTGCGATTACAAAATAGTACCTGCAATTAACAGAATCCAGGTAATCTCTTCTTCGAATGATCTCTTGTTTGAAAAGATTCAGCTCTTCATCGGTAAACAGATTTTCGCTGAGATAGGTTTTTATTTCATCTTTCTTAATATATAGCCAGCCTTCGCTTCCAATAAGTGCTTTGTCAGTGGGTGATTTTTTAAAAATCTTCCGATTTATTTTCGACCACTTATTATTGAACCAGTTGCGCATAAAAAAGTGATCCTGGTAGTAGGATTCAAATTTTGAAGGGAAAGGGTCCAGGTTTTCGATTCTAAACTCAGGCATTTCGGCCAGCGCACGATTTTCAGGGCTCTCTAGATCACTCAAATAGTGAAAAACCTGATTGCTTATTGGCAGCAGCAGTATCAAAAAGAAAACAATGGATAGTATGATGTTTTGTATTTTCATTTTCAACATGCTCTAAAACCTGAAATAGATAAATGGATTATAACTGTTTGAAACCAATAGGAATGTAGTGAGAGCCAGAACTAATACTATGGCTAGCAACTGAAAGATAAAGCTAAGATTTAGATAAAGTGAATTTGCTGACGATGATAGTTTAGCCTGCACTTTCAACAGGAATTTTTGAATATCCACCCAAAAGGTGCTTGAACTAATAATTGCGGCTATTGCAACAAAGTAATACACAACGTTATCGTATTCAGAAATAAAGCCGATATTGCCTGTAATGGATTTGTAAGCAAACATGGCTTTCAGGTAGCCAATAGAAGCTTCCAGCGTATCGGCTCTGAAAAATACCCAGGCAATCAATACCACAAAAAGTGTATAAATGTGCTGTAGTGGATGCCAAAGCTTTACTAGAAATTTATCTAAGCCGAGGCGTTCCAAAACAAGAAAAAATCCATGGAAAAATCCCCAGATCACAAAATTCCATGATGCCCCATGCCATAACCCAGTAAGGAAAAATACAATTAATAAGTTCACATAGGTTCGTACAGATCCTTTTTTATTTCCACCTAAGGGAATGTACAAGTAGTCCCTGAACCAGGTTGATAACGAGATATGCCATCTCCTCCAGAATTCTTTAATCGATCGGGCGATATATGGAAAGTTGAAGTTCTCGGGAAATTTAAAGCCAAGCATTCTGCCAAGGCCAATGGCCATATCCGAGTATCCGGAAAAATCAAAATATATTTGAAAGGAGTAGGCAATAATTCCCATCCATGCAAAAGCTGTCGATAGATTATCCGAAGGAAGGCTAAAAGCCTGGTCTGCTATGACAGCCATTTGGTTAGCAATTAGAACTTTTTTGGCTAAACCAAGAATAAACCGTTTGATACCTTCTACAAAATTATCAATGCTATTATGCCGGTGCTTGATTTGGTTTGAAATGTCGTGGTATCGGATAATGGGTCCGGCTATGAGCTGAGGAAACAGGAAAATGTACAAAGCCAAATCTGCCAGGTTCTTTTGTACAACAACTTGTTTTCTGTACAAATCAATCAAATAACTGATGGCTTGAAAAGTATAAAATGAAATACCAATTGGCAGTAAAATTGTTCCAATTTCCAAAGGGTCGTAGCTGAGATCAACCCTGAGGATGTTTAGATTATCAATAATAAAGTTGGCATATTTGAAAATAACGATGATAAGTAAATTCATGCCAACGCCAATTCCCAGCGCTATTTTTGCCCCTAGGCTTTTACGAAATTTATGGATGAGCAATCCAACGGTATAATTAATTAATACCGATAGCACCAACAACAGAGAATAGCTTACTCCTCCCCATGCAAAAAACACAAAACTGCTCAACAACAAAAAATAATTCCTGAAACGGAATGGGAGTACAAAGTTCCCGGTCAGGACAGCAGGTAAAAACAGGAAAAGGAACAATAGTGTGCTAAATACCATGGATCGTTAAAAATTAGTGCGCAAAAGTATGAAAACGTATTGTTTTGAAAAGAAAAGTTAATGGAAATAATTATTCGTTAAACTCAATTTTCAAAAACAGCCTGTCCCGTCATTTATTCGGGAAAGTGAACTGAACATTGTAAGTTGAACGGCCTGCCGGCAATTCAGGAACCCCGATAACCTAGTGTATCGGGATAAATGAGCTTAATACTACGATGCTCTGCATAGTATTGAAACAAAATTTTATTTAATAACCCGTTAGCTCTGTGGCGAGGTAGTTCATTTCGAAATATGAATTTCAGCTGGATACCTGGTTTAAGAATCCTACCTGTGATCTATTAGCCAGGGACATCATTTTTTGCAGTTGGACTTAATAGAATTAGTATAAATTAGAGTTTAAATACTTAATTAGTGTAAATAGAAGTTATTTTTGTCTGGTAGCCACTAAAGTAAATTCAAATGTCAAAGGTTTTTTCATTATCCGAGGCGGGTTCAATTGCCATTCATAGCATGGTGTTGATAGCAAAGGCTGATAGCAAGTTAAATGTTATAAAGATTTCTGAACGTACCGGATCTTCAAAACACCATGTTGCAAAAGTACTTCAACGTTTGGTGAAAGATGATTTTCTGACTTCGAACAGGGGGCCACACGGTGGCTTTCGATTGAAAAGGCCTGCCGATGAAATCAACCTCCTCGATGTATATGAGTCCATAGAAGGCAAGATAGAAATCACTGATTGCCCCATGGATAATCCCATTTGCCCCTTCGACAAATGCATTATGGGAAACATTATAAACGAAATGACCCAGGGGTTTAAAGATTATATGGGGAGCCAGAGGTTGACGGATTATCTTTAGCAGATAGTTCAGGGTTCAAAGTTGACGGATTATTTTTTTGAAGCATATTTCACGTTTGTTTGCGTTATTCAATCATGCAAACCCGGATTCTTTTCACACTTATATTTTTTCTATACATGCTTGTGCCATTTGCACAAAATTCTACATCGGAATTTGACATTCCCATTTTTGCTTATCACCGGTTTGGTGATGACCGCTATCCCAGCACAAACATTTCTGTGGATGTATTTGAGAAACAACTTCAGTTTTTAAAAGAGAACAATTACAGGGTTTTTACTTTTGGAGATGCGGTTACCAAATGGAAAAACAATTATTCGTTTCCCAAAAAATCTGTAATCCTTACCATTGATGATGGATATTTGAGTTTTTATAGTGGTGCCTTTCCATTATTAGCAAAATATGACCTTCCAGCAACTGTGTTTGTACAAACCGGAACAGTCGGAGGAGTCGATTTTATGAATTGGACGCAAATTAATGAAATTCAAAAGGAAGGTATTGAGATCGGAAACCACTCAAAGTCACATAATTATTTTATAAACTTGCCCGAAAAGGAGCGAAGTCAGGAGTTTCAAACTGATTTTGAAATTGCATCCTTAGCTTTTCAGAAACATCTGGGAAGTATTCCGCTAATTTATGCCTATCCATACGGTGAATGGACTCAGGATATGGAAGAAGTGCTTCAGCAAAAAGGGTTGATTGCGGCTGTGGTGCAGAAATCAGGTGTGTTTTGTGAAAGTAGTGAGGCTTTTGCAATTTCGCGATTTCCCATGGGTGGGCCTTTTGCAACCATCGAAGGCTTTAAAAATAAGTTGCACATGAAGGCAATGCGGGTTAACCAAACAGTACCCAACTCACCTTTTGTAAGCGAAAATCCTCCCAGGCTGACTCTGAAAATTCCTTCCGGGAAAATCAACATCAAACAAATCCAGTTTTTTGTAAATGGCCAAAAGGTGGAAAATATAAATGTATTAAGAGAGCAGGGAATTAATATCATTGGGGTGGTTTCGCCTGTTAAACTCACCGATCGCCGATCACTTTATACCATAACCGCACCGTCGCTTGATGGGAAAAGCTGGCATTGGTACAGCCATTTGTGGGTCAGGACTGAGGTGGCGGAAGAGTTGGGGAGTATTTATATTAAAAAGTGATTCTCACTTTTTTTCAAAAAATAAGGCTGCCCCTTTGAGACAGCCTCTTTAAATATCAAATATCTTGAGTGCGCATTTTAGATAATGCTCACTATACCATTTCTATTCAGCAAAAATTTCCGCAAGCTTATCCTGAAGATCTTCTTCGCGTAAATCCTTTGCAAGGATAATCCCATTAGGGTCAAGCAGGAAATTGGCAGGAATAGAACTAACTGCATAGAGTTGTGATGCCTCATTATCCCAGTATTTTAAATCCGAAACATGTGTCCAGGTAAGATTGTCTTCAGCGATAGCGGCAATCCATTTGTCCTTGCTCCGGTCCAGTGAAACACCCAGAACATCAAAACCTTTATCCTTATATGTTTGATAGGCAACAACTACATTGGGGTTTTCGGCACGACAGGGGCCACACCATGATGCCCAAAAATCGACCAAAAGATATTTACCCCGAAAATCTTCTAACGAAACAGGATTACCAAGGGTATCGTTCTGAGTAAAACCAGGTGCTACTTTTCCCTCCTGAACACTACTGAGTTTTTCGATCCTTTTATTCAGGCTTTTTACATATTTAGATCCGCTAATGGAGGCATCCAGTCCTGAGGCCACGTCCTCGAGGTCTTCAATTTCGAAATAATAGTTATACCGCAGGGTAATATAGGGAGATACCACAGAGGCATTATTGGTTTTGGCAAAACCCAGGATATAATCTTTCTCCGCTTTCTCAATCTGGTTGAACTGTTCTTCTATGGCTTCCATCGTGGCCTCATCTCCGGCTTCCTGTGCACTTTTATATTCCTGATAAATCTCTTTGCGCTGATTTGTGTATTCTCCCAGTGTTGTATTGAACTGATCGAATTTTAGATGTGAGTCAGAACCCTCTATCACTGGTTCGGTAACTATTCCGGAAACTGTAATTTCACCCTGTTCAACAAATAACTGAATGCGGTCCCTTTGATCCTGGAAAGAAATGAGATAAAATTCCGGGGAATCAATTGGACCTGTAAACTGAAAAACACCATTGGTTGATTGTACCGAATCGACAAGGTTTAGGTCACCATCTACGACATTTGACAGTTTTACCAACTTATCGGGCAACCCGTCAATATTCCCGTTTATTGTATAATTTGTGTTGTTGGTAGAACAAGCACCAAGTAAAATTGTAAAAATTGCCAGCCAAGCTAAGTTTTTCATGAATTTGTCTCCTAAAGTTAAAATGTGATAGTTATTTTTAGTTTAAAATTTAATCAAGTAAATAAATGAATTCATTCCCAAACGGGATTTTAGGTTTTATCTTGCTTTGTAAATAAAAACTGAAAGACAAAAACCAATATTAGGGTTGTTGCACTACTCATCCCGATGCGGTAAATGGTTTGGCGAATTTCGGTAAAACTAAAAACCTCCAGAAAAAACATGACCGAATGATGCAATACCACCAGGATAAGGGTGTAAAAGAAAAACCATTGAAAACCCATGTCTTTGATTCCGGGTTGAATTCCCGGTTCATATTCTCGTTTCGATTTCAATAGCTTTAAGGCTCCAGGCCTGCAAAAAGCCATGAAGACAGAAGCAGCTGCATTTAAGCCCAGGGTATTCGAGAAGAAATCTATACTTAAACCAAGTGTAAAAGATGATAAAAGCAACACCCATCCGGCAGTCTCGAATGGTAAAAGCAAAATAAAATATACATAAACGGCAGGGTAAATATAACTTCCAAGGTTGATGTTATTTAATATCAATACCTGGAAGGCAACCAACAAAACATACCGTATGATATTTTTACCAATCATTTCTTTAGCAACTATTAATATTTTCTTTCGGCTTCTTCAAGTTCAATAATTTCATCCTGTTGCAGGTTTTTTACTACAAATACATGATAAACCCTGTTGTAGTCCACAGCATAATTGATATCCGCTGTATAAAAATTGTCACGTGACCTGATTCGGTAATCCTCAACAGTCCCGATATTTACTCCTTCAGGAAATATGTATGAAAATCCGCTTGTAATTACAGTGTCGCCAAGGGTCAGTTGAGTATGTGATGGGATATCTGTCATGGTTCCGGTACGATAGTTTTCACCATTCCAGATCAGCGTCCCAATCTGTTTGGAATTTTTTAATTTCACACTGATTTTCGAATGCATATTTAAAACCGACATCACCGAGCAAAAATGATCGGATACTTCAATAACCTGCCCAACAATTCCACCGGGTGTAATTACAGCCATTTCTTTAGCTATACCATGAACCTTTCCCTTATTCAGCATTAAATAGTTGTTTCTTCTGCTGGTTGAATTGCTGATCACTTTGGCAGCAACATACTTGTACCTTTGCATGTACAAAGTGTCGTAAATAAAAAAGGTACTTGTGTCGGTTTTAATAAACGACCCGGGGAGTTTGTTATAAAATTCAGCATTTTCCTCTGCAAGGATACGGTTGGCCTGCCTGAGTGCTAAATAGTCAGTTATGTTGGTATAAAACGAATGGATGTTCCCTGTTATCCCATTTGTTGATTTTAAAATTACGGAGCCCTGGTAATAGGAATTCTTCACGAGAAGTAACACGGCGAATACTTCGAGCAACACAAACAGGAAGAAGAATTTATATTTCCAAAGGAATGTAAACAGGTTTTTCATGCATCCTCATACATGGCCGGTACGCCATGCTTCAATTTTATGAATTATTTTCCGGATTATTTTATCAGGAATGTAAACTTATCAAAGTTCTTTAAAGCAATTCCGGTACCCCTCGCTACAGCCCTCAATGGGTCTTCAGCAACATGGATGGGTAATTTTGTTTTGAGGTGAAGGCGCTGGTCCAGTCCGCGTAACATCGATCCGCCACCGGCAAGGTAAATTCCTGTCCTGAAAATGTCAGCCGACAACTCAGGAGGTGTCATTTCTAGAGCCTGAAGTACGGCAGTTTCAATTTTCGAAATGGATTTGTCGAGGCAGTGGGCAATCTCAGTATAATTTACAGTTATTTCTTTGGGGATACCAGTGAGCATGTCCCTTCCGTGTACCGCATAATCATCAGGAGGATTGTCAAGTTCCGGCAAAGCAGCACCCACTTCGATCTTGATTCTTTCCGAGGTCCGTTCCCCGATATTAATGTTATGTTGCTTGCGCATATACTCTTCGATGTCGGCATTGAAGTCATCACCGGCAATCCGGATGGATTTGTTGTTTACGATTCCACCCAACGCAATAACTGCAATTTCACATGTTCCACCACCAATATCAATGATCATGTTTCCGGTAGGTTCCAGCACATCAATTCCAATTCCGATGGCTGCAGCCATAGGTTCATGAATAAGACGTACTTCACGAGCACCAGCCTGTTCAGCTGAATCCTTTACTGCCCTTTCTTCCACTTCGGTAATGCCTGACGGGATACAAATAACCATTTTAAGTGCCGGCGGGAACAAAGTTTGCCTGATGCCTATCATTTTAATCAATTCTCTGATCATATGTTCGGCAGCCTGAAAATCAGCTATCACGCCATCACGCAAAGGCCTGATGGTTTTAATGTTTTCGTGGGTTTTTCCATGCATCATCTGTGCACGTTTACCTACTGCGATTATCGTTCCCGAGCTGCGTTCAATCGCCACAATGGAAGGTTCATCCACAACAACCTTGTCGTTATAAATGATAATGGTATTGGCCGTACCAAGATCAATGGCTATTTCCCTGGTGAAAAATGAAAATATATTCATGTTTGTTATCGCGTATTGCTAGAGTTTAAAATCTTTTAATGTTTAAAATGCCTGATCCCGGTAAAAACCATCGAAAGTCCGTTTTTATTGCAAAAATTAATAGAATCCTTGTCCCTTACCGAACCTCCTGGCTGAATTACTGCAGTGATCCCTGCCTGGTGAGCTATTTCCACAGAATCAGCAAAGGGGAAAAATGCATCTGAAGCCATTACTGCACCATCAAGGTTGAAGTTGAATTCCCTGGCCTTGGCAATTGCTTGTTTCAATGCATCAACCCGGGATGTTTGCCCCACTCCACTCGCAATTAACTGGTTGTTTTTAGCAAGCACTATGGTATTTGATTTTGTATGCTTCACAACTTTATTGGCAAACAAGAGGTCAGTAATTTCGCTTTCTGTCGGAGTCTTATCAGTTACGCCTTTCAAATCCTCTTTGGTTTCTACTTTTTTATCCCTGTCCTGTTCTATCATACCATTCAGTACCGATCTGAATTGTTTCTCGGGAAGGTTAAATTTATTTCTCTTCAGGATGATCCTGTTTTTCTTCGATTTAAGTAATTCAAGGGCTGATTCATCGTAACCAGGTGCCATGATGATCTCGAAAAACAGTTTGTTCATTTCTTCTGCCGTTTCCAGGTTGATTATTTCGTTGGTAATCAATACTCCTCCAAAGGCTGAAACCGGGTCAGCGGCAAGGGCATCTTTCCAGGCATCAACTAATTTGGCTCTGCTGGCAATGCCACAGGCGTTGTTGTGCTTAAGGATGGCAAAGGTTGTGTCCTGAAAATCTTCTATCAGGTTAACGGCTGCATCCAGGTCGTTGATGTTGTTGTACGAAATAGCTTTACCATGTAGTTGTTCAAAAATATCGCTGGTATCCCCATAATAGACCCCTTCCTGGTGCGGATTTTCGCCATACCTGAGGACTGAGGCATCGGAATAGCTTTTTCGGAAACTACGAAGTCCGGCATCTTTATTAAAATAATTAAAAATGGCTGTATCATAATGCGAGGAAACACCAAATGCAAGTGCAGCAAACTGTTTACGTTCATCAATGCTGGTTTTGCCACCACCTTTTGCTAAAAGCGCTGTCAGTTTATCGTATTGCTTACTTGACGGAACAATCAATACATCCTTAAAATTTTTTGCTGCTGCCCTGATCAGGCTTATTCCACCGATGTCGATCTTTTCGATGATCTCACTTTCATCATTCGTTGTAGAAACAGTATCTTCAAAAGGGTAGAGATCAACTATCACCAGGTCGATTTCCGGGATTTCAAATTTTGATAGATCCTCACCATCCTGGGTATGATTCCGACGGCTAAGTATACCGCCAAAAATTTTTGGATGCAAAGTTTTAACCCGGCCACCTAATATCGAGGGGTAAGATGTGATGTCCTCAACCTGAATTGGATCAGCTCCAAGGGATTGCAGATATTTATATGTTCCGCCTGTGGAATAAATATCAACACCAAGCTTAATAAGTTCCCTGACAATGGCATCAAGGCCGGTTTTTTCGAATACAGAGATTAAAACTGATTTAATTTGCCTGAAGTCTTCCATTAAAATGTAAAAGTATCTGGTTTAGTTCAATTTAACAAGCTTTTTAGCGGGTGCAAAAATATAGAAAAAAATTAACAGTTCTTTGAATAAATATAGGGTTGCGAATTTTATTTGTCTTGCAGCTAAATCTGAAAAATCGGAATTATGTATAAAAATAATTAAGATGTTTGTACTACTTTTACAAATTAATGACCATTAACGATTGCTCATGATTTTATTGCTAAAACTTATTCGGGAAAGTTATCTGTTCGCATTTCAAGCCATCATAGTCAATAAGGTTAGGACCATCCTGTCGTTGCTTGGAATAACCATTGGTATTTTTTCGGTAATTGCTGTACTTACAGTTTTCGATTCGATGGAGAGCAGCATCAGGAGTAGTTTGAGTGAATTGGGTGATAATGTAATTTTTGTTCAAAAGTGGCCCTGGGCAATGGGTGGTGACTATCCCTGGTGGAAATACCTGAACAGGCCTGAACCCAGCGTTAACGACATGGAAGAGATTCAAAGACGCAGCAAGACTGCTGAAGCAGTGGCAATGATGTTCCAGACACAGAGAACTGTAAAGCGAATGAACAATAGCTTCGAGGGTGTAAATGTAATGGGCGTTTCTCATCAGTACGAAAAAGTATTACCTCTTGATATAAAAGATGGAAGATACTTTACACAGGTGGAATCAATTGGTGGAAGGAATGTGGTTATTATCGGGGCAGATATAGCAGATAACCTCTTTGAAAACGAAGACCCAATTGGAAAAAGCGTTAAAATCTTTGGGAATAAATTAACGGTAATCGGCATTTTAAGCAAACAGGGGGATGGTTCATTTGGCAGTTCGACGGATGAACAGGTTTTCGTTCCCATGAATTTTGCGAGGAATTACATTAATCTGAGATACATAAGCACTACGTTACTTGTTAGAGCCAAATCCAATGTGAGCAACATACAGCTTAAGGATGAGATGACGGGTATTATGAGATCCGTGAGAAAAATCAAACCCGGTGATGACAATAACTTCGCACTCAACGAAATCAGTGTGATTAACCAGGGCCTGCAATCTTTTTTTAACGGACTTGCTCTTATTGGCTGGATTATAGGAGCATTTTCGTTACTGGTTGGTGGATTTGGGATTGCCAATATCATGTTTGTCTCGGTGCGAGAACGGACCAACATCATTGGCATACAAAAAGCAATTGGGGCAAAAAATTTCTTTATTTTGCTGGAGTTTCTTTTCGAAGCGGTTTTTCTCTCCCTTATCGGAGGGGTTGTAGGACTGCTTCTTATTTTTATTGGAACCTATGCTTTCCAGGGAATGATGGATTTCGACCTGTTCCTTTCACAGGGCAATATCATTATTGGCCTGGTAATTTCAACCGTTATCGGTTTGATCTCAGGATTTGTCCCTGCATGGTCCGCCTCCAGGCTCGATCCGGTTGAAGCCATTCGTTTTGGTGTTTAGTGTTCTGCGTGTAGCGTTTCGTGTTTATTTACTGCTTCTTGATCCGGAATAGGTAAAATTACCATGTTTCATCCGTACACCTCTTACAATTTCAGCACCAATTATGTTCCCACATGCGCAGAGCACCTGTCCTTTTTCTCGCTGACCGTAGTCTTTATGAATTCTGGAATTCCAGCAGGTAATAATTTTGCCTTTTCCTATTTTCTGGTATTTAAAAATTTTCGACTTACAACGTGAGCACTTTATGGTAAGCATTGAATATTTTGTTCTTTTAATTTAGAATAATAGTTTAATTAAGATTATCATAATACTAACAGTTAATGGCTTAGCAAATTATCTTTCTAAAATAGTAAAATTCAATTTAAAGAGTCTTAATAATATTTATCTTTACAAAAAAATAATTACATGGAAAGGCGCTGGGTAGTTAAAGATAAAGGAAATTCAGAAACAATTCTTGAATTATCCCGTGCGTTGAATATCAGCACCTTACTTGCAACGTTGCTTGCTCAGCGTGGTGTTAAAAACTTCAGGGAAGCTAAAGATTTTTTTCGACCAAAACTCTTGCAGTTGCACGATCCTTTCTTGATGAAGGATATGGCCAAGGCCATCGACAGGATAGAAATGGCCATTAAACACCACGAAAAAATTCTAGTTTATGGCGATTATGATGTAGATGGAACAACTGCAGTTGCTCTGGTATATACCTTTCTGAAGTCTATTTACAAAGAGGTTGATTTTTATATTCCTGACCGGTATACTGAGGGTTACGGTATTTCCAAAGCAGGTGTAGACTTTGCCGCTGAAAACAATTTCACTCTTGTTATTGCCCTGGATTGCGGAATAAAGGCAAAGGATAATATTGCCTATGCTGGCGAAAAAAATATCGACTTCATTATTGTCGATCACCATCGTCCGGCCGATGAGCTTCCTCCAGCCTATGCCATTCTGGACCCCAAAAGAAATGATTGCGAATATCCTTATAAAGAACTGTCGGGTTGTGGCTTAGGGTTTAAGCTTGTTCAGGCATTTTCGAAAAAGAATAACCTTCCATTTAAGCGACTTGAAAAACTACTGGATCTAGTTGTCGTTAGCATTGCATCCGATATCGTTCCCATTACCGGCGAAAACCGGACACTGGCTTATTATGGTTTAAAGCTTGTAAATTCAAACCCCAGGCCCGGTTTTACTGCAATTCTACATTACAGCAATATCAAGAAAAAAACAGACATTCATTTCCTTGAAGAGGAGTTTGCTTTTAATCGAAAACTCACCATCAGCGACCTTGTCTTTCTGATAGGCCCTAGGATCAATGCTGCAGGAAGAATGGAAAGCGGGAAAAATTCCGTACATTTATTGATTAGCAAAAACCTGGAAATTGCAATTGAAAAAGCAGTCCAGATTAATCAATTTAATACTGAGCGCAGAAACCTTGATATGCAAATTACACAGCATGCGCTTGAAATTATTGAAAATGACCCCTATCATCCACAATCGAAATGCACAATAGTTTATCATCCCGATTGGCATAAGGGAGTGTTGGGCATTGTTGCTTCCCGGATGACAGAATCCTATTACAGGCCTACTATTGTTTTAACCCAATCGAATGGTTTCATTACGGGCTCTGCAAGATCGGTCAAGGATTTCGATGTTTACAATGCCATTGATAAATGTTATGACTTATTGGAACATTTTGGTGGACATAAATATGCTGCTGGCCTCTCTATCAAACCTGAAAACTTTGAGGCTTTTAAAAAACGTTTTGAAGAATATGTTAGTGAAACCATCGAGGATAGAATGCTGATTCCCGAAATTGAAATAGATGCCAAAATCAAACTTAACAACATCAGCACAAAGTTTTACCGTGTGCTCAGGCAATTTGCCCCCTTTGGCCCGGAAAACATGGCTCCAATTTTCATGACTGAGGGTGTTGTGGATACAGGTTACGCATGTATTGTAGGGAAAAACCATTTGAAATTAAGCGTGATTCATCCCGACATTTCAGGATTTCCTGTTGCAGGCATTGCCTTTCAGCAAGGCGACAAGTTGCCCATTGTACAAAGTGGAAAACCCTTCTCGATTTGCTATCATGTTGAGGAAAACGAATGGAATGGCCATGTTTCATTGCAGCTGAATATTAAGGATATAAAAGCTGTTGAAGAGGAAGAATATTAGAAAAACCGAAACATCCTTTCTTAAATCATTTGGTAGTAATACGCCACGGCCCTTCCCATAAGAATTAATCCAAATCCTATCAGTAACACACCAACAATGTGGTTGACCCTTCTGATATTTCTTTCATTCAGAAAGCCCTTGAGCTTTTTTGCAATATAAACTTTAAAAAGGTCTGTGGCTAAAACGGTTGCCAGTGTACCGGTAAAGAAAAAAGCTGCCGAGCGTGTATCATTGCCATAATTTGAAGTTACTCCAACAGTTACACTAATCCACCAAAACCAAACAAAGGGATTAGCAATATTCAGGAAAAATCCTTTGAGAATAAAAGTAAACCACCCCGGTTTTTTTTCGGTCACCCCGTTCCCGTTATTCAATAGTTCAACCTGTCTGCGAAACGTAAATACACCATAACCGATTAAAATTAATCCACTGATTATTCCAAAAATAAGGCGGTTGTGATCGTTCGAAAGGATTTGAAGTGCACCGATGAAACAAAGGAAGACAAGTGCTAAATCACTGAAAAATATACCTACGGCGAGTAAAGAACCTGAACGGAATCCACGGTTTATACTTGTTTGGACCAATGCAAACAATGCTGGGCCAAACAAAACGGCAAGTGTTATACCTAAAACTGCTCCTTCAAGGAATGGATCCATGAACTAATCTTTTATTGTTCTTTTCAGGTGCCGTCCCCGGGTTTTATCAGGAAAAACAACAGCCCGCCAGAAAGGAGGCAAAAATAGTAAAGAAAATAACATCGTAAAAATATTGTCTGGTAAAAGGATTAAGGACAATTGATGATTAAATCAATCACATTTTTTTCCTGCCTTGAACCGCGCTATATACAATTCCCATTCATCCAATTGTTTTGTTTTGACAACACGTGGAAACTTATTTTGTGCACCTTCTTTACCATGATCTCTCATCCAGCTGTAAAATACCTTTGAGGGCAACACTTCAACGATAACATCTTTTATGGCCTCTATCCGCTCCACCCTGTAATCATCATTCAATTGTTTCAGATTATTGTCAATCGATTCCCGCGCAGCATCCGGGTCGAGTTGATCGTCGGTGCCGAGAAACCACTTATGTGCAAACAATGAGCCATATTTAATACCAGCTACAGTAAATTCCCTGATGTCAGCATTTAATTCATTACCCATCATTTCAACGGCACGCGTCATATTTTCTTGAGAAAGGTGTTCGCCGCAAAGGCTCAGAAAATGCTTGGTGCGGCCGGTTATCCTTATTTCATTTAGCTTTTTGGAAGTAAATTTTATGGTATCACCAATCAGGTAGCGCCATGCCCCAGCGTTTGAAGAGATCAGCAGCGCATATTCTTTACCTTCTTCAACATCTTTTAAGGTTATGGCATCCGGGTTTTTTACCAGGTTGCCCGTACTGTCGAAATTGGAATCGTTAAAAGGAATAAACTCAAAAAACAATCCTGTATCCAGCGACATTTGCATCGAATCTACATTGGGCCTTTTTTGATAGGCGATAAAACCTTCTGAGGCAAGGTAGGTTTCCATGTAGGTGATTGGCTTGGCCATTAGACGTTCAAGTCCTTTAACGTAAGGAGCAATAGATACACCACCATGAACATAGATACTTAGATTTGGCCAGATATCATGGATGGTGTTGAGGTTGTATCTATCAATAATTTTTTCCAATAAAATTTGCAGCCATGCCGGTACACCAACAATTACCCCGATGTCCCAGTTTTTTGCTTCCCTCACTATTTCTTCCAGTTTGGTAGGCCAGTCGCGCTCCTTCGAAATCCGGATGCCAGGTTTATAAAAAAACTGAAACCAGAACGGAATATTTCCGGTGGTAATACCAGAAAGGTCGCCGGCATAATATGTTCCATTGAATTGGAGGTGGGTGCTACCACCCAACATGAGAATTCCTTTTCCCTTTTCAAAAAACGAAGGAGGGAAATTATATTGAGCCAATGATAGCAGTTGACGTACACTGGTACGTTTTATCGATTTTAAAACATCGTTGGTAATTGGGATGTATTTGCTGGATGCTTCGGAAGTGCCTGAACTCAGGGCAAAATATTTTACACGGCCCGGCCAGGTCACAAAAGGTTCGCCATTGAGTGACCTGTACCACCATTTTTTGTGAATAGCGTTGTAATCGTATACAGGCACCCGCCTCTGATACTCGGCCACAACATTTTTCGATCTTAAAATATCTGAAAAACCATAAGCTTCGCCAAAATGCGTAAACTGAGCTTTTCGTAATAACTTTTTCAGTATGGCCTGCTGGGCTTTACAACCATCAAAACTCTTCAGGTTTTCTTTAGTGCTCAAACTTCTCAGCTCGATAGCACGTTTTATTATAGAACCAATTATTGGCAAGGCAGTAGTATTTAGTTTAGATTTAGAGACCTTTATTAAACTGATTTTTCAAGCATTCATTGATTTCCGGATCAATTGGCTTAATTTCGCACAAAAGTATAAAATTAACAATTATACTTTTTTTAGTAATGTTGATCAGCCATTTTCAACTGATAAAAATAATACATTTGATAATTCATGAAACCAATCAGGATAGTATTTATGATTCTTGGCCTAATTCTCCTTCTCAGCATAGTTTTGTTATTTTTAGCAGTTGCTCTTGCAACGATTATCGATTATAAACCACCCGACAGAGAAATCTTGAAACCAAATGAAAAATTGTTGTCACATCAGGTAAATATTGATCGTGTAACTGTAATGTCGTGGAACATTGGTTATGCTGGCCTTGGGGAGCAAATGGACTTTTTTTATGATGGTGGTAACCAGGTAAGGCCCAAACACTCATATTACGATGAGTCTTTTGAAGGAATCAAGACTTTTCTAGAAAAAAGTGACACCATCGATTTTATACTTTTGCAGGAAGTCGATAAAAAGGCGCACCGCAGCTACAGGGATAACCAGGTTGAAAAAATCAACAACAGCTTATCAAACTACCAGAGCGTATTTGCAAAAAACTACGACGTACTTTTTGTTCCGCTACCTGTTAACAATCCGATGGGCAGGGTTTTAGCTGGCATGATGAGTTTGTCGAAATACAAGGCTACGACAAGTGAAAGGATAAGCTTTCCCGGAAACTTCAGCTGGCCAAAAAGTATATTTATGCTCGACAGATGTTTTATCATTCAACGGTTTCTGACCAAAAATGAAAAGATACTTACCTTAATTAATACCCATAATTCGGCATTTGACGATGGCAGCCTCCGTGAGCAACAGCTTGATTTGTTGCGCCAGACAGCCATAGAGGAATATGCCAGAGGCAATTATGTAATCATTGGCGGAGACTGGAATCAGAATCCACCCGGATTTGATGCATCATTGATTCAAAATGGTGATCTGTCGGGGAAGAATGATCTGCCCAATGTACCGGATGATTTTATGCCACCGGGCTGGAAGTGGGCGAGTGATGTCAAAGTTCCCACCAATCGCGATGTAAGCCAGCCCTACCAAAAGGGCATAACTTCGACTACCATTTTGGATTACTTCCTGGTTTCACCCAATATTCAAACATTAAATATTGAGTCTATTGATTTGGGATTCAAATATTCCGACCACAACCCGGTGGTGATGGAGGTATTATTGGGAGAGGATTGATATTACAGATCATAATTAAACTTGCACATCATTTTATTCTTCAACAGGTATTAAAGTTAATTCAAGCCCACAAGCCAATTGTATAGACCATATAGTGTTGATTGTGGTTGTTTCTGTTTAACGGACCTTTACAAAAATCTTTCCGATCTTTGCATGAAATGGGTTTTTAGACCGTTTTCAAAATGACACCACTTCCTAACATATCTTTCTCATTTTTGTCCACCTTCAAAGGGATTCGTGGGATACTTTTAACTGTCTGTGCATTTATGCTTATTTGTAACTTTTCAGTCAGTCAAACCAGAAGTTACGGAATGAATGACTTCAAGCAAATTCAGCATTCGTTTTATCAAAACTATAACGGTTCTGCAGAGGATATTTCGGAGGGTGGAAGTTTCAAACAATTTAAAAGATGGGAGATGTTTTGGGGGCCAAGGTTAACATACCACAACAATTTCGATACAGCTTTTGTAAAATACAAATCTTTTATTAAAAATTTTGATTGGCCTGACCCTGAACAACAAGCGATCAATTCGAGTTGGGAAGAATTGGGCCCCATGGAAAATGGCAAAGGTGGTGTAGGTAGAATTGATGCGATTGCTTTTCACCCAAGCGATTCCAATATCATGTATGTTGGCTGTCCTTCGGGGGGTGTATGGGCCAGTTACAACAGTGGGCGAAACTGGCAAAACCTGAATACCGACCTGCAATTGCCCTCACTGGGTGTATCATCCATTGCTGTTGACCCAATCAATCCCGAAAATATTTTTATAGGTACTGGTGATGTTGACAGTGAGTGGGTTTATTCTTCAGGAATTTACCGATCAACCGATGGAGGCCAAAATTGGGAAGTGGCCGGGCTAAATGACCTGGACATTCATTTTACAATTGGGAAGGTTTTATTGCATCCCACAAATAATGATGTTGCATTTGTTGCTACTTCCCTTGGTGTTTATCAAACAGCAAATCGCAACAGCCAAACACCAGCTTGGCAAAAAGTTTACCCGGCCGAGCCGGATCAATTTGAATATATAAGAAACATTGCTTTTGATGCTACCAATCCACAAAAACTGTATGCAACAGGTATCGACATCATTTCTTCATTTCAGGGTGGAGATATCAGTACATGGAATCGGATTGCTACTGAACAAAATGGTCTGGATTTTGAAAACACACCATGGGCAAATGCTTTTAATGGAAATGAATATGTGTCGAGTTTAAATATGGCCGTTGCCCCCCAGGGGGATTTTCTTTATGTGAACTGTGTCAGCCACAATCATCCACCTCCCTACAACTGGCAATCCACAACATATTATCATGTTTTTAAATATGATATTTTAAATGATGCCTGGGAGATTGTTTCTACAAACGGGTTGACTGGTTCAGGCAGTGGGATCACATCCGGCAGAACTGAAATGGCTGTTTCTCCATTGGATTCAAAAGTACTGTATTGTGGTGGTGTCAGATTAAAATTCTACGATCTTAACACACCTGATAATCCATGGGAAAGAGTCGATTTTGACTCTCATGTCGATTTTCACGAACTTGTGTTTTCTCCCTGGGAGGAAAATGTATTGTATGCCGGGACAGATGGCGGGTTATACAAAAAGAACCTCACCACTGGTCCTGATTTTCCTGATGGAGGAGGAAGTACGGATGTTGGTTTCTACAGAAAAGGCTCCACTGGAATCATGAACGGATACCCGACAATTGAGCTTAATAATGGCCTGGGTATTTCTACAGTATACAATTTTGGCAGTTCACCGCTGGATCCGTACCAGATATTAACGGGTTACCAGGATTGTGGGATCAGTTATTTAAAAGATGGTATCTGGAGGGCACAGCAAAACCCCACCGATGGATTTCAATGCCTGATGGATGCGACAGACATTGATCTGATGTATTGCACCATTTATCACCCTTCCAACGGTTCTATTTACAGATCAACTTATGATAATCAGGATCCTACCTGGCAAAATATTATGCATGGGCAGGAACCGATAAACGAAACTTCCTGGTTTGGCGCATCATTGGTAGCCGATCCGGAAAATTCAAAAACACTGTTTCAGGCCAGGATAAACCTTTGGAAAGTTGATGATGCGTCAACAGCAAACTTATTTGACTGGTATAAAATTACCGATGTGAGTTCACTTACCTCTGAGTTGTGGGGGAGAAATAACTGTGTGGTTTATGCACTGGAGATAGCCCTTTCAAATGCAGATTGCATTTATTTTACCGGTGTTAAAGTTGATAACTGGGCCACTGATTTTGATGCTACCAGGGTGTTCAAAACTTCAAATGGTGGAGGTACCAATGTCAACGACTGGACAGACATCACCCCACCCACGCCTGGCAATTCCCTGGGGACATATTTTATTACAGACGTTGCGGTAAGCAGTTCTGATCCTGATAAAATTTGGATTTCTTACAGTGGTTACCTGCAAGATTATAAGGTGAAATTTTACAATGGAAATACCTGGATTGATTTTAAAGATGGTTTACCAAACATCCCGGTAAATTGTATTATTTATGTAATTGGCAGCAATGATGCCCTGTTTGTTGGAACGGATGTAGGGGTTTATTATCGTGACGCTACAATGACACAATGGGAATCTTTTATGACAAATTTGCCTCGTGTTAAGGTGAGCTGGCTCGAACTGAACTACACCAACCAAAAACTCAGGGCAGGTACTTTTGGTAGGGGCTTATGGGAAACCGATATTCCATCAATTAATAAAAAGATAGATGCTTTTTCGATCACAACTGCTGTTGAAAATCAATCTGGTCATCAGCATAATTACAATGGCTTTGAAGGGCCTTCTATAAAAGTTTTTCCAAACCCGGTGAAGGAAGGTGTGGTTAGGTTTGAGTTCGGGAATGGTGAAATACTTCCTGATTCAGCCCCCTTTGCCCTACCTCAAGTTGGGATCTCTTCCACACTGGAAATTTATAACGTTTTGGGAAATAAAGTGCATGAGGAAAGAATTTACCATCACCTGGGCGAAATCAGGGTTTTAACTTCCGGTTGGCCAAAAGGAATACACCTGGCCATTATATACAATAATGGGGGTGCTGTGGGCAAATGCAAGTTTGTGGTGAAGTAGGAGAGAAAAGAGAAGTTGAAAATTAATATCGAACCACTGAATATCAAATATTGAACAAAGAATTTTTCCGTGCCCACTGGGGTATACTTTGAAATATGAGGTTTGATTTTCTACGGGCGATCTGTCGGAGAGTATCAAATAAAAAACTAATAGTGTCAGAACATCAGGCGTAAACATAAAAAAACCCGCACCAGGCATTCCGGTACGGGTATTTTTAATTTAGCTTCTTGATTTAATCTTCAATTTCACCGATTATCAAATTTCCTAATTAACTTACTCTTCTTTTCTCGATTCAATCAAAATCTCAAGAATTTTAATTCCGGCTTCAGTAATTACTGAGCCAGGACCAAAAATAGCAACGGCACCAGCATCGTACAAATACTGGTAATCCTGGTGAGGGATCACTCCGCCTACGATCACCATAATATCTTCACGGCCCAGTTTTTTCAATTCTTCAATAACCTGAGGCACCAAAGTTTTATGGCCCGCTGCAAGGCTGGAAACTCCCAGAACATGCACATCGTTTTCAACTGCTTGCTTTGCGGCCTCCGCAGGGGTTTGGAACAATGGCCCGATATCCACATCAAAGCCGATGTCGGCATAACCTGTTGAAACTACCTTTGCCCCGCGATCGTGTCCGTCCTGTCCCATTTTGGCGATCATAATCCTTGGACGGCGGCCTTCCATTTCTGAAAATTTGTCGGCCAGATTGCAAGCGTTTTTAAAGTTTTCGTCGCCTTTTGATTCTGATGAATACACTCCTGAAATTGATCTTATTACTGCTTTATATCTTCCAAATACTTTTTCGCATGCATACGAAATCTCACCTAATGATGCCCGCTTTTGGGCTGCATCAACCGAAAGTTCTAATAAATTTCCTTCGCCGGTTTCACATGCCTCGGTTATTGCATTTAATGCATCCTGAACTTCTGCTTCATTTCTTTCTGCCCTTAATTTCTTCAGGCGGTTGAGTTGTGCCTGCCTTACAGCAGTATTGTCAACTTCAAGGATTTCAAGAGGGTCCTCCTTTTCCAACCTGTACTTATTGATGCCGACAATGGTGTCTTTATGAGAGTCAATCCTCGCTTGTTTACGAGCAGCAGCCTCTTCAATACGCATTTTCGGAATTCCCGTTTCGATGGCTTTGGCCATGCCCCCCAGTTCTTCAACTTCCTCGATAAGTTTCCAGGCGCTTTGTGCCAATTCGTTGGTGAGAGACTCAACAAAATAAGAACCTGCCCATGGATCAACAACTTTGCAAATATCGGTTTCTTCCTGCAAATAGATTTGGGTGTTTCGGGCAATACGTGCCGAAGCATCGGTTGGTAACGCAATGGCTTCGTCCAGCGCATTGGTGTGTAAAGATTGTGTGTGGCCAAGAGCTGCACCCATGGCTTCAACACATGTGCGGGCAACGTTGTTATATGGATCCTGCTCAGTAAGGCTCCAACCCGAAGTTTGACAGTGCGTACGCAAAGCCATTGATTTTGGATTTTTCGGATTGAACTTCTGAACCAGCTTAGCCCAAAGCATACGTGCTGCACGCATTTTAGCAATTTCCATAAAATGGTTCATCCCGATACCCCAGAAAAATGAAAGACGAGGGGCGAAAGCATCGATATTCATTCCGGCATTTACACCGGCACGCAGGTACTCCAGGCCATCAGCCAGGGTATAGGCCAGTTCGATGTCGGCAGTGGCACCCGCTTCCTGCATGTGGTAACCGCTGATGCTGATCGAATTGAACTTTGGCATTTTGGCCGAAGTGTATTTAAATATATCGGCAATAATTCGCATCGACGGCAGAGGTGGATAAATATAAGTGTTGCGTACCATGAATTCCTTCAGGATGTCATTTTGTATGGTGCCCGACAATTCTTCCAGTTTTACGCCCTGCTCCAATCCGGCAACAATATAAAAAGCCATGATCGGAAGTACTGCTCCGTTCATCGTCATCGAAACCGACATTTTATCCAAAGGAATCTGGTCGAAAAGGATTTCCATATCAAGGATCGAATCCACGGCAACACCTGCCTTTCCAACATCACCAACCACGCGCTCGTGGTCCGAATCGTACCCACGGTGAGTAGCTAGGTCGAAAGCAATAGATAAACCCTTTTGACCGGCCGCCAGGTTCCTGCGGTAAAATGCATTGGATTCTTCAGCAGTTGAAAAACCTGCATACTGGCGTACGGTCCACGGACGCATAACGTACATTGTGGAGTAAGGCCCTCTTAAAAACGGAGGAATGCCGGCAGCATAATTCAGGTGCTCCAGGTTTTCCAGGTCAGCCTCGGTATAAACCGGCTTTACAGGAATCTGCTCAGGCGTTTTCCAGCTTTTGCTGATTTGGTTCTCCTTTTCCCAATCGGCTTGGCTTACCTTTGGTTTGGGAGAACTTTTAATATTGATATTTTTGAAATTAGGTTTCATATCTTGTTGTGTGTTTTTCGTTAAAAGTTGCAGCTTTCAAGTTTCAGGTTAAATTCCTAAAAACCTTTGAAATTCCTGTAATGTTTCAAGGACGTTTGATTTTACATGTATAAAATGTTTGATGCCTTTAGCCTGCAATTCTTCGATGTAATTTTTGGGATATCCAGCGATAACGATAATGGCCTTGTCACCCATTTTTTCAGAAATTTCGGGGGCAATTACTGGATAATCATCATCAGCCGCACAGATAACTATAATTTCAGCCTTGCTTATGAGGGCGGCATCTACGCCATCGTCGACAGTTTTAAAACCGTTGTTATCGATCACCTCAAAACCTGCACAAGCAAAAAAGTTGCTCGAAAACTGCGATCTTGCTCTTCGCATAGCCAGGCTACCGAAGGTAAACATAAACACCTGTGGCCTGTTTACTTGCAGGGCGTATTTATCCATTTTATAGCGCAACTGTTCAAATGCCTGGGCCCCACGATAGGGTTTCAGGGTTTCGGCCAAAGGAGTACCATCACTTTGGTTCTCCTTATGAAAAACTTCTGCTTTTACTTCCTTCAGTACAAATTCCTTAAAATTCGGGTATTGGTTTGTGCCCAGCAAAATTTCTTTCCGGGTGGCGATAGCCATATCTCTTTTACGTGCAGTTTCGTTAATTTTATCCTGGACAAACCCCTTTTTAAATGCTTCGATAAATCCTCCCATTTCATCTACTTCGATAAATAATTTCCATGCCTCTTCGGCAATTGAATTGGTGAGGTTTTCGATATAATATGAACCGGAAGAAGGATCAACGATCTTATCAAAATGTGATTCTTCCCTTAACAACAATTGCTGATTGCGGGCAATGCGTTCGGTGAAATCTGTTGGTAATTCGTACATGGCGTTGTATGGGCGCACAGTAAGTGAATTGGTTCCCCCGATAATGGCCGACATAGCTTCGGTTGTAGTTCGAAGCAAATTGGCATGCGGATCGTACATGGTTTTGTTCCAATCAGAAGTAACCGAGTGAATGTAGGCCCTTGTATATTCAGCATTTGATGGAGAGTATACATTTACAATATTAGCCCAGAGCAACCTGGCAGCCCTGATCTTGGCAATTTCCATAAAATAGTTTGAACCCACACCAAACTTGAATTTCAGGTTTGGTGCTAAATCGTCAATGGATACGCCTTTTTCAGTCAGTCTTGTTAGGTACTCATTTCCACAGGCCAACCCAAATGCCAGTTCTTCAACTATAGAAGATCCTGAATTTTTAAAAACCGAAGCATCAACAGCCAGGGTACGAAAATGAGGGACATGCTTTGATTTTTCGATGAGTTGCCGGCAGGCATCAAAATCCGCTTCTTCAGAATTATAAAAATTGCCTTTTAGAATCAGTTGGGCAATTGGATCGAAATCAACAGAGCCGTGTATTTTCTGAAGATCGCGGTTGTATTTTTTTGCCAGTGCAAGGTAAATATTAAAAACCGCCGGAGCCTTTGGGCCACAAATAAAATTAACTTCCACCATCTGGGCATAGATGTTTTCCATTAATTTTTCAATCTCGTCCTGTTTCGGCTCGCAAGAATTGTCAAGCTCAAAGCCAAGCGAGTCGATTCCCTTCATCAGGATATCAAGTGCTTTTTTGTTGGCCTTTTCGATATTGTTGGCCACCATGTCCTGACGGATGAACCAATTGTTTTCTTTCTTGCGGCCACTTCTTACAAAAGGAAAATCACCCGGAAAAACTTTAAGATATTCCAGGTTGTTTAAATCTTCTGCACGATAGTAGGGTTTAACATTGAAACCTTCCATGGTTTTCCATACCAGTTTGCGGTCGTAATCGGCACCCTTGAGGTCTTTAAGAATCAGTGCTTCCCACTCTTCGGTGGTGACGGGTGGGAAGGTGCCAAACAATCTTTTCTGTGCTTTATTTTCTTGTGATGAATCCATACTTATGGTGGATTTATTTGATTTCGATACTTATGTTTAATTCCTCAATTACAAACAGTTTGCTGTTTGATGGGGGCAAAATTATAACAAAATTTTATCAAGCGTAGTTTGGAGGTAGGTTAAGTTGTTAAATAACTAATAGTTAGGCGTTACAAAATCTTACATCCCGCTCTATTAATGACGCTTGAAAATAAACACAATATTATTTCTGCCTTTTTGACATATGGGTTGACAGGCTAGGTAGTTTCTAATGCAGTAGATAATCCCAAACGTAAAACACATAATTATCAAATGTTTAGAAAGGAAATGGATAGAAATACATTAGAATCCTATCTCTTTGTAGACATTATTAAATTGAAATTCTGCCAAATGGCATAATCATTGACCATGCAGTGCCACAGATGAAAATTAAAAAAACAAATTATATAGAAAGGAAAATTTTAAAATGGGAAAAATAATTGGAATTGACCTGGGAACAACCAACTCTTGCGTTTCAGTAATGGAAGGTAACGAGCCTGTTGTTATCCCTAACTCAGAAGGAAGAAGAACTACACCCTCTATTATTGCATTTACTGACAACGGTGAGCGCAAAGTAGGTGATCCGGCAAAAAGACAAGCCATCACCAATCCAATAAATACAATTTACTCGATCAAGCGTTTTATGGGAGAGCCCTACAACAAAATGCAGAAAGAGATCGGGCGTGTTTCGTATAAAGTGGTTAAAGGTGAGAATGATACGACAAGGGTTAAAATAAACGATCGTCAATATACACCACAGGAAATATCGGCCATGGTTCTTCAAAAAATGAAGAAAACTGCTGAAGATTACCTTGGAACTACTGTTACCGAAGCGGTGATTACCGTACCAGCTTATTTTAGCGATTCACAACGCCAGGCTACCAAGGAAGCTGGCGAAATTGCAGGCCTCGAAGTAAAAAGAATTATTAACGAGCCTACTGCCGCATCCCTGGCTTACGGACTGGATAAGAAAAAAGAAGATTCTAAAATTGCAGTCTTTGACCTTGGTGGAGGAACTTTCGATATCTCAATCCTTGAATTGGGTGACGGAGTTTTTGAAGTAAAATCTACCAATGGAAATACTCACCTTGGTGGTGATGATTTCGACCATGTGATTATTGACTGGCTGGCTGAAGAGTTTAAAAAAGACCATAATCTTGATTTGAAGAAGGACCCGATGGCTTTGCAGCGTTTGAAAGAAGCTGCCGAAAAAGCAAAGATTGAGCTTTCAAGTTCAACCGAAACGGAGATTAACCTTCCTTATATCATGCCGATTGACGGAATACCTCAACACCTGGTACGCAAACTAACCCGTTCAAAATTTGAACAATTGGCTAACAGTCTGATCCAGGCAACTGTTGAACCCTGCCGCAAAGCTTTAAGTGATGCCGGAATGAGTTCGTCAGACATTGATGAAGTAATTCTCGTGGGTGGATCAACAAGGATTCCTGCAATCCAGCAGGTAGTGAAAGATTTCTTTGGCAAAGACCCATCAAAAGGAGTTAATCCCGATGAAGTTGTTGCCGTTGGCGCAGCTATCCAGGGTGGTGTTTTAACCGGTGAAGTAAAAGACGTTCTTCTTTTGGACGTTACTCCACTGACTTTGGGTATCGAAACCCTTGGAAGTGTGATGACAAAACTTATTGCATCCAACACAACCATACCAACCAAGAAATCTGAAGTATTTTCTACTGCTGCTGATAATCAGCCATCGGTTGAAATACATGTACTCCAGGGCGAACGCTCGATGGCAAAGGACAACAAAACAATCGGACGCTTCCACCTCGATGGAATACCACCATCACCCCGTGGTGTGCCTCAAATTGAAGTAACTTTTGATATTGATGCCAATGGAATTCTGAATGTATCAGCTAAAGATAAGGGTACTGGAAAATCGCAAAGTATTCGTATCGAGGCATCTTCAGGATTGACTGATGAGGAGATTAAGAACATGAAAGCAGAAGCCGAGGCCAACGCCGAAGCTGATAAAACGGCCAAGGAAAAAATCGACAAGCTGAATGGAGCCGATTCACTGATCTTTCAAACTGAAAAGCAACTGAAAGAATACGGTGACAAACTTCCGGCCGACAAGAAAAAGCCAATCGAAGACGCTCTTGCCGAACTGAAGGAAGCTCACAAAAGTGAAGACATTCCAGCAATTGATGCCGCATCAAAAAAGCTAAACGATGTGTTCCAGGCTGCAAGCCAGGAGATGTATAATGCTACTCAGCAACAGCAACAAGCTGGTGGACAACCAGGACCTGACGCTGGTCAAGGTCAACCAGAAGGTGGTCAGCAAGGTGGCGACGATGAAGTTACCGATGTAGACTTCGAAGAAGTGAAAGACGATAAATAATCTATAGCGGATCTATTTAAAAATCCCGGTGAGCGATCATCGGGATTTTTTTTTGAAAAAATCTTTGTACCCTTCAACCAATTCATTTTTCATAAATTTCAATCTTTTCCATGTCTCAATATTTTGGTTTCAACCAGTATTAATCTCGGTCATAACTTTTCTAAAAAACATATCAAAATACTCGAAAAAATATTGTTGATAATTTTACCTTGTTTTTATTAATAATAGCACCGCTGGAACAAGGAATTTGACTAACTTTATCAGCTTTTTCTCCGTAAATTTTTTAAATAGGGCTAATACCCAATTTCTCAAATAATTAACATTTGTATTATTTCGAAAATCAATTGAAATTAAATTTATTTAGTAATGAAAAATCTTTTCCAGGGAATCTTTATCCTACTTTTCTCACTTGGCTTTATAGCTGATATCCATGCACAGGTGCCAACTGACTGGTCGGACGATACTGGCATTTTAACCTTTAAAGAAGAAGTTATTGTTTACGAAGGATCTTTTAGCTGTGGGGTAGATGTTACCACCGGCGCACAGGCCGAGAATGACCTTTCCAATCTTGTTGAAATTCCTGTAACCGCAGGAGAGACCTATAAAATCTCGTTTTGGTATTTCACCAGCCCCAATGTTCGTATCCGCGCAGCAATGGACTGGGTAGGAGCAAGTACAAGTTACCCAAGCACCTATGCCGGCCCAACCACTACCGGCGACTGGGAGGAGTTTACCTATGAGGGTACAGTTCCGGATGCTGTTACGGGTGTGAATTTAAGATTAAGATTTTACGACGTACCACCTGACTTTGTACCACCCGAAACCCAGTATGTTGATATGATGAGTTTTGAAAGTCCGATAGGAAACAATTTGATTGTTGCCAATGGGGATTTCGAAAACTGGGGTGCCATAAACCCGGAGCCTACCAACTATCCAACAAACTTTGATGCCGGATCGAGTAGCCTGAGCATTGATTTAAATTGGACCGATGCCATTGGTGCACAACTTCCCAGCGCTTACCTTATACTGGCAAGTGAAGACCCTGTAATCGACCCTCCCACAGATGGCAATTTTGTAATTGACGATCTTGATCTGAGCGATGGTGAAGGGGCTGCGAACGTAAGTTATGGCGCAGAAAGTTTCACCTTCTCTGAACTCACAGGACTTACTACATATTACTTTACCATTTTCCCTTACACAAATTCAGGACCTTCTGTTGATTATAAAACAGATGGTACGGCACCTACAGCTGAAGCAACAACTGCGAGCGTAACGATAATCAACTCTGAAAACTTTGATGTTGGTTGGGGAGAATGGACTACATTCAGTGTGTTGGGTGACGAAGTTTGGACCCGTGACAACCAATATGGAATTGGTGGAACACCCTGTGCCCAGATGAGTGGTTATAACTCGGGAACTGTTTACATAAACGAAGATTGGCTAATCTCGCCAGCAATGGACTTTGAGCTCTACAATAGTGAGGTATTTAGCTTTTACACTGCCATGAACTATACAGGTGACCCTTTGCAGGTAGTCATTTCTGAAAACTATCAAGGTGGAGATCCAACACTTGCTGACTGGACATCACTCGATGCCATCTATTCTCCGGGAAGTTGGGCATGGACTTATTCGGGAGGTATCAATGTTTCTGGTTACAATGGCAATGTTCATGTAGCCTTTATATTTACCTCCGACGATGTTGCATCCAGAACCTGGGAAGTGGATGATATTTTAATTACCGGAAACACAGGAACATCACCCATAATAAATGTTTTTAGCCCTGTTGCTGGTGAATTCTGGATTCGTGGTGATGCATACGATATTACCTGGAATGCTTTTAATACTCTGGAGAATGTTATTATTGAAGTAACTGAAGATGCTTCTGCAGGAACCCCTGTATGGGCTGAATTGGCAACAGTAGCTGCCGATGCCGGAAGTTGGACATGGAATATCCCAGGGGCCCAGGCCTTAGGATCAAATTACCAGATTAGAATAAGTGATGTTGCTGCAGATGTTTCTGCCCTGTCAGGCATCTTCTCAGTTATTGCTCCTCCGGTTGCATACGATATTGTAATCAATGAGATCATGTACAACCCACCCGGAGAACTGGGCGTTGACGATCATTGGGAATATCTTGAAATTTATAATAATGAACCTGAGGCCGTAGACCTTTCCAACTGGTTTTTTAACCAGGGTATTACATTCACCTTTGAAAGTGGAACTGTAATTCAGGCTGGTGATTATCTTGTAATCGCCCGTGAACCGGATACAATAGCTGAGTTTTATGGAATTACCAATCTTGTAGGTCCCTATGGTGGGGCATTGGGAAATAGTGGTGAAACATTGGAATTGACCGATTACATCGGAACCGTTATCGATATTGTAACCTATAGCGATCAGTCACCCTGGCCTACAGAGCCTGATGGTAGCGGTCCTTCGCTGTCATTGATTGATCCGGAACTGGACAACAATCTTCCTGAAAGCTGGCTGGCAAGCCTTGAAAATTTTGGTACTCCAGGAATAGTTAACTTCTCGGCTGACCCGGTGATAACGCTTAATTTCCCCAATGGCGGAGAATATTTGCAACAGGAAATGACCTACGACATTGCCTGGAGTTCCTTTAATTTTACGGGTAATGTAAAGATTGAACTTTTAGATGCCGGAAGTGTGATTGAGGTTTTAGCAGCTTCGGTGGATGTTAGTCTGGGTACCTGGGAATGGGCTATTCCATCCGGTCAAACAACGGGTAGCCAATTTAAAATTAAAGTTTCGGATGTTGAAGATGGCGAGCCATGGGATGATAGCAATGAGGTGTTTTCCATCATTGAACCGGTGGAAGTACCGGATCTGGTAATTACCGAGATTATGTATAATCCCCCGGAATCAGGCACCGATTCGCTGGAATTTATTGAGGTTTATAATAATGACACAGAAGCTATTGATCTCACAGACTTCCATTTCAGTGCCGGTGTAAACTTTACTTTCCCCCAGGTTACTCTAAATACCGGCGAATTTGTTTTGGTAGCTGTTAGTGAACAAGCCATGCAAAACGTTTTTGGTGTAACTGCATACGAATGGATTTCCAGTGGTTTGGGCAATGGAGGAGAACTTATAGAATTAAGCGACAACTTTGGGAATGTAGTTGATGCTGTGGAATATTCGGACCAATTACCATGGGATACCCTTGCCGACGGCTTTGGCCCTTCACTTACCTTCTGTGATCCTGATCTTGACAACAGTATTCCCGATTTCTGGATGGCTTCAACTGAGTTTGCAGCTATTAATGCGGCAAATGACTCAATTTTTGCTACTCCCGGAACAGGCTGCCTGCTGGAGCCGGATGCAGATTTTGAAGCTGATAATACTGCGATACAGGAAGGCCAGTCTGTGAATTTCACTGACCTGTCAACCAACGATCCAATTTCCTGGGACTGGACATTTGAGGGGGGTACTCCGGCAACATTCTCTGGACAAAACCCACCTGCAATTGAATATAATACTGCTGGTTTGTTTGATGTTACACTTACAGTAGCCAATGATTCAGGAGAAGACACAGAGATTAAGGTGGATTATATTGAAGTATTTGAAAATCCACCACCACCAGCTGCTAACTTTGAGGCCAATATAACTACGATTTTTACTGGCGAAAGCATCGATTTCACTGACCTGTCAACCAACGATCCAACCTCATGGGAATGGACTTTCGAAGGCGGAACACCAGAAACTTCTACCCAGCAAAACCCAACAAATATTTCATACAGCGGTGCCGGATTGTTTGATGTAACCCTCACAGTAACCAACCAGTGGGGATCCGATACTGAACTCAAGGAAGAATACATCACGGTACAGGTAATCCCTCCACCACAGGCAGCCTTTGTTGCAGATGTTACAAGTATCTATGTTGGAGAATCAGTAACCTTTACGGATGAGTCCACCGGGAATCCAACATCCTGGGAATGGACTTTTGAGGGAGGTAGCCCGGGAACTTCAAACCAGCAAAACCCGGCTGCAGTTACCTATAATACAGCAGGAATCTTTGATGTTTTGCTTACGGTTTCCAATGCCAACGGATCTACAACAGAAACAAAAACGGATTTCATTACTGTGATTGAGGACACCGATTATGACCTTGTTATCACCGAGATCATGTACAATCCACCAGAAGCTGGTGATGATATACTTGAATACATCGAAATCTATAACAATGCAAGCGATCCGGCCAACCTAACGGGATTGTATTTTGCCCAGGGAATAGAATTTGACTTTCCAACAACAACACTCGATCCCGGTAATTATTACCTGCTTGCTAAAGATGCAGCTGCGTTTAACACCGCTTTTGGTGTTGTGGCTGAACAATGGACTTCGGGCTCACTGAGCAACAGCGGTGAAACTATCGAGATTAAGGATGGGGCAGGAAACACTGTTGATATCGTAAGCTACGATGACCAGTCTCCCTGGCCAACTGAACCTGATGGTAACGGGCCTTCACTTACATTCTGTGACCCAACAATGGATAACGATATGGGTGAAAATTGGTATTCATCCATCGAATTGGCCGGACAAAATGCGGGGGGAGACAACCTCTACGGAACCCCCGGTGTGGTTTGTGAATTTGTTGGTGTAAATGAGTATGCTTTACAAATCGAAATGGCTGTTTTTCCGAATCCTGCAAGCGGGCAGTTTACGATATCCCTGCCAACGGCCAGCTACTGGCAACTCGAAATTTATAATCTTACAGGAGGAATGATCTTTAACACACAAACAAACGGTGATTACACACAAGTTAACCCGGATGGATGGCCAGGAGGTATTTATTTTATCAAGGCTACATCTGCCGAGACCAATAAAATTTTAACGCAAAAATTGATAATAGAATAAAACATCAATACCGGATTTTCAAAGTGGAAATCCGGTATTCTTGTCTTAATTCGAGAAATATTTTAATAATCAATAATTAATAAATTTACGTTTTTATGAAAAAAGTTACGTTGTTTTTTTTAATGATCATGGCTTTTACAGCCATTAAAGCACAATTGCCCGATAACTGGACAGATGATTCCGGAATCGATGTTTTTCAGGAGATGACCACTGTACATGGTGGCAGCTACAGTTGCGGAGTAATTGTAAACACAGGAGTGCAAGCTGATTGCGATTTAACAAATGAAGTGGCGCTGCCTGTAAGTGAAGGTGACGACTTTAAAGTTACCTTCTGGGCACATACCAGCGAGTTTGTAAGAGTTACCTGTGCCCTCGACTGGGTAGGTACCTCAACAACATGGACTCAAATTTATGTTGGACCTGCAACTGTAGGATGGGAGCAATTTGAATATACTGACATTGTTCCGGATGGAATAAGTGAAGTGATTGTCAGGCTTCGCTTTTATGATGTTGCCGGTTTTACAGGCTCCGAAACGCAGTTTGTAGATGATGTTGAATTTGAGTGTCCCGTTGGAGAGCCTGTTGTAGTATCAAATGGTGATTTCGAAAGCTGGCCTACACTTGCACCTGAGCCTACCAATTACCCTGCAGATTTTACCGCAACACCCCTCAGTTTGAATGTAAAACTTGACTGGACCGATGCTACTGGTGATCAACTTCCTGACACATACCTGATCTATGCTAGCACATCCGAAACCATTGAACCCCCGGTTGACGGAGTACCTGTTCCTGATGATTTTGATTTTTCGGATGGAATGGCTGCCGCAAACGTTGCTTATGGAATCGAGACATTTTCTTTTACAGGCCTCGAGTCGCAAACAAACTATTACTTTGCTGTATATCCTTACACCAATTCGGGAACCAATATTAATTATAAAAATGATGGTACCGCCCCAACAGCCATGGCACAAACGGCCAATGTGGTTATTTTAAATGAAGAAAATTTTGATTTTGACTGGGGTGATTGGTCCAGGATAGATCTACTTGGCGACCAGGTGTGGGATCGCGATAATACTTATGGTATTGGAGGTACAGCTTGTGCAAAAATGAGTGGCTATGCAAATGGTGACTTTGCGAATGAAGACTGGCTTGTTTCACCATCACTAGATTTTTCATCTTCAGAAAATGAGTTGCTTACATTCTGGAGCGCAATGGGCTACGCTATAACGGAGCCGCAAATGTCTGTAAAATTATCTGTCGATTATGATGGTGGTGGAGATCCAACCACTGCAACATGGACAGTCCTTGATGCAGTTTTATCTACTGGTGATCCTTTCTTTGGGTGGACTTATTCAGGTGAAGTTGACATTTCAGGGTTTGAAGGTGCTGCTGTTTACATTGCCTTTGTTTACCTGAGCGATGGTACCGATTCGGAAACCTGGGAAGTTGATGATATATTAATAACCAGTGAGCAAAGTTTTACACCGGCTCCCGAGCCTACAAACTATCCCACCGATTTTGCAGCTGCAGCCAATGGTCAGAATATTAACACCAGCTGGGTAGATGCTACCGGAGAAACTGTTCCAACAGGATACCTGCTGAAAATGAGCGATCAGGATAACATTGTCTCTCCTGTTGATGGCACTTCTGAGGCTGATGATACCGATTTCAGTGATGGAAACGGAACCATCAATATTATGCCAGGTGAGGAAGCATATGATTTTGAATACCTGGTATCAAGCACAACATATTATTTCAAAATATTTCCATATACCAATTCTGGTGCATTTATCGATTACAAATCTGATGGCACGGTTCCTTCAGCAATGGCAACTACTGAAGAAAATCCTGCCGAAACAATTCTTTATACAACCTTTAATGATAGCTGGGAGGACTGGACTCCCAATAGTGTTATTGGCGATGAGGTATGGGACCGTGAAAATAACTTTGGTGTAGATGATACTCCCTGCGCAAGAATCAGTGGTTTTTCAGGCGGTGCGCTGGATAACGAAGACTGGCTTATCACTCCCAAGGTTGAAAACCTGGACACCTATCATAATGTTAAATTCTCTTTCCACTCGGCAGTAGGTTATAGTGGTCAGGCCCTGCAGTTTAAAATGTCACAGGATTATGATGGAACCGGTAATCCCAATGACTTTACCTGGCAGGACCTTTCTGGTGAAGCTAACTGGCCTGCTGGCGATCCATTCTGGGAATGGACCTTCTCAGGTGAAATTGACCTTGATCTGTACCTCACAGAAAGCATGTATTTTGCCTTTGTTTATATGTCCAATACCAGCGATGCAGCGACCTGGGAAGTGGATAACATTATGATCACCGGCGAGGAAGGATCAGGAATTGAGGATGTGGAACAAAAATTTGCCAGGATTTTTCCCAACCCCTCAACTGGAAATTTCAATATCCAACTTAGTAAGCAATTCGACCTTCTGGAGGTATATTCACTTACCGGCCAAATGGTTTATTCCAATGAAATATCAGGACTGAATATCTCGGTAAACTTTCCTGACAGTGAACAAGGAATGTATTTCATCAGATTGATCAATCAGAAAACCGGGTTTAGTATCAGCAAGAGAATGATCATCCAATAAATTGAAAATAAAAAAAGGCATTTCGAACTGGTTCGGGATGCCTTTTTTTATCAAAAAAAATCAAAATTATTGATTGACCTTAATTCTGACATGATATGAAAAAACTTACATTCTTTTGGGTATTTACTATAATCTTTGGTGCTCTACAAGCCCAGCTACCCAACGATTGGACTGATGATTCCGGGATTGACCTTTTTCAGGAATCATCAACGGTTTATGGTGGAACATATAGCTGCGGAGTAATTGTGAATACTGCAGTTCAAGCAGAATGCGATCTCTCAAATAATGTTGCTATCCCGGTGGGTGCAGGTGACGATTTTAAAGTATCCTTTTGGGCCTACACCAGCGAATTTGTTAGAATAACCTGTGCGTTAGACTGGGTGGGTGCATCAACTACATGGTCACAAATGTATGTTGGCCCGGCAACTGCAGGATGGGAACAATTTGTTTTTGAAGAGATTGTTCCTGCCGGTGTATCTGAAGTGAATATCAGGTTGCGTTTTTATGATGTTTCCGGATTCAACCCGCCCGAAACACAATTTGTTGACGATGTTGAATTTGAATCTCCGATTGGAACACCCTTGCTGGTTACCAATGGGGATTTTGAAAGCTGGCCCGGACTGAATCCTGAACCAAGCAACTATCCTACTGACTTCACAGCGACACCCATTAGCCTGAATGCAAAACTTGACTGGACAGATGCTACAGGAGCACAATTGCCCGACAGTTACCTGATCTTGGCAAGCACTTCTGCAAACATCGATCCACCCGCTGACGGCGATTTTGTTTCCGATGATTTTGATCTATCGGATGGAAATGGTGCTGCAAATATTGCCAATGGTGTTGAAACTTTTTCATTTACCGACCTGGCGGGCCAAACAAGCTATTACTTTATTATTTATCCTTATACCAATTCGGGCACCAATACCGATTATAAAACTGATGGCACTGCACCATCGGCCATGGTAACTACTAGCAGTGTTACTGTTTTGAATGAAGAAAATTTCGATTTTGGATGGGGAGAATGGACCCCCATCAATGTGCTTGGCGATCAGTTATGGGACCGTGATAATACCTATGGCATTGGAGGAACTCCATGTGCTAAAATGAGTGGCTATGAAGGCGGGGATTTTGCCAATGAAGACTGGCTGATCTCACCCGCTTTTGATTTTACCATTACTCAAAATGAGGTGTTAACATTTTATTCAGCCTTGGGATATCCGATTGTTGATCCTCAGCTTACTGTTAAAATTTCTACTGATTATAACGGTGGTGGCGATCCAACCTCAGCAAGCTGGACCGACCTGGATCCAAACCTTGCTACTGGTGAACCCTTCTGGGAGTGGACTTATTCTGGTGAAACGGATGTATCTGCTTTTGAAGCCGAGGCTGTGTATATGGCCTTTGTATACCTGAGTGATGGTTTGGATTCTGAAACCTGGGAAATTGACAACATTGTAATTACCGGCGAAATAGAGGTAGGGATTGAAGATGTAAGGCAACAATTTGCAGCTCTTTATCCCAATCCCTCAAATGGAAATTTCAATATCAGGCATAATGGGCAATTCGACTTTTTAGAGATGTATTCGCTTACTGGCCAGATGATTTATTCTCAGGAATTATCATCAGGTTTTGTTTCCATAAGCATTGCTAATGCCAATAAGGGAATCTACTTTATCAGGTTAATAAACCGGGTTACAGGAGAAAACATCAGCAAGAGATTGATCATTCAATAATGTAGAATATATCAGGGATTCAGGCTAAGTCCTGGATGCCCTTTTTCGCATAAAACTTAAATAATTTATTAATAATTAAAACCTAACGTTCTATGAAAAAATTTACATTTTTATTAGTTTTAACCTTAATTTTTGGCGCACTGCATGCCCAAATACCTAACGACTGGAGCGATGATTCAGGCATTGACCTTTTCCAGGAATCAACAACTGTTCACGGTGGAAACTATAGCTGTGGTGTTATCGTTAACACAGGTGTACAGGGTAATTGCGACCTTACAAACGAGGTTGTCATTGAAGTGGCCGAAGGTGATGATTACAGGGTTTCATTTTGGGCATCCACCAGTGAGTTTATCAGGGTGTCTGCTGTTCTTATATTCGATAATGGCACCGTTTATTCCGGAGCTTATGTTGGACCAAACACTCTGGGATGGGCACAATTGGTGTACGATGGTATAGTGCCGAATGGGGCAACAACCCTGAAAATTGCACTCCGTTTTTACGATGTTTCCGGATTTGTTGCACCCGAAACACAATACGTAGACGATGTTGAATTTGAATCCCCAGTTGGCGAACCCGTAATTGTTTCAAATGGAAATTTCGAAAGTTGGCCAGGAATTAACCCTGAGCCGACTAACCACCCTACAGATTTTACCGCCGAGGCTACAGGACTTAATATTGCACTCACCTGGACTGATGCTGGCGGCGGACAATTGCCAGATGCTTATCTGATCAAGGCTAGCGACGAAGACAATATTGTTACACCGGTTGATGGTGTTTTCGAAGTGGATGACCTGGATTTAAGCGATGGAAGTGGGATAGCAAATGTTGCATATGATCTGGAAACTTTCACTTTTACCGGCCTGGAAGGTGCAACTACTTATTATTTTAAAATATTCCCTTATACTAACACAGGACCAAATGTTGACTATAAAACCGATGGCACTGTTCCTTCAGCAGAAGCTACCACTCCAAGTACTGTAGTATTAAATTCAGAAAATTTTGATGAGGATTGGGGTGAATGGACACCAATAAATGTTTTTGGCGACCAGGTTTGGGATCGCAATAACTCTTATGGCATTGGAGGAACACCCTGCGCCAAAATGAGTGGCTATGAAAATGGCAATTTTGCCAACGAGGACTGGCTCATTTCCCCCCCACTAAATTTAGCAGCTTACGAAAGTGAATTGCTTACCTTCTGGTCAGCCATGGGTTATTCAACGGACACACCACAACTTACTGTAAAAATATCAATCGATTATGACGGCGGTGGTGATCCAACAGCAGGTTTATGGACAGATCTGGACCCGACTTTGTCCACTGGTGATCCGTTTTTTGGCTGGATTTATTCAGGTGAAGTGGATATTTCAGGGTACAATAGTGCAGCTGTTTACATTGCATTTGTATACTTTAGTGATGGTTTGGATTCGGAAACCTGGGAAATTGATGATATTATGATTACAGGTGAAGGTGGAGCAGATATTGTTGCCACCCCCGAATTTGATCCTTTACCTGGTAACTATATTGATCCGGTGGCCGTAACAATTAGCTGTGCTACTGATGATGCAACCATTTATTACACAACTGATGGTTCAGAACCGGATGAAGGCAGTGATGAATATGTTGATCCTGTAGCGATTTCAGCTACCACCACACTTAAAGCCAAAGCATATAAAGCTACCTATGTCCCGAGTAGTATCAAATCAGGAGATTACCTGTTTCCTGAAGAAGTCACAACTCTTGCCGAACTGAGGGATGGTACTGTTGGTTATATGTACAATTTCACAGGCGAAGCTATTCAAACCTATAAACAAGCCTACAGGCTCCAACGCTTTATACAGGATGAAACTGCTGCTATGTTGATTGATGACTTCCCTGGAATTATTACCACCGACTATGCGAATGGGGATAAAATATCAGGAATTCTTGGTACTTTGGATGAACACAACGGCATGTTACAATTCCAACCTTACGAGGACCCGGGGCCTGCAATTTCATCAGGTAACGAAGTTATTCCTGAGGTTATCACAATTGCCGAGATGAATGCCAATTTTGAGGACTATGAATCGGAGTTGGTGAAAATTGAATTTGCAATTTTCGCAGATGGTGGAGGAACATTCAATGACGTTACTCAAACGCCCTACGAAATAAGCGACATATCTGATGCTATTGGACATTTCAGGACTACCTTTTTAGATGCTGATTATCTGGGTACCACAATACCCTCTGTACCTACCGACATTACTGGTATTTGCAATTCAGCGTCTACAGGGGAATTCATCTCCAGCCGCTTCTTAACCGATCTTGAACCAACTGTTACAGAACCTACTATTATTGTTACTTCACCCAATGGCTATGAACAATGGCAACAGGGGAGTACCCACGATGTTACATGGACCTCGATTGATTTTACAGGAAATGTAAATATCAGGTTATTAAAACCACCATTTGGTAACACACTTTTGGCTGGTGATATTGCAAATACAGGGGTATGGGAGTGGATTATTCCCGAGAACCAGCTTCTTGGAGATAATTACAAAATAGAGGTTAAAGGTGTCAATCCCGGTGATCCTTCAGATCAAAGCAACGAGGATTTTGCCATCGTTCCTGAGCTGCAGATTCCGGATATCGTGATCAACGAGATCATGTATAATCCATCTGGCGACCTTGGCAATGATACAGACTACGAATACCTGGAGTTATACAACAACAGCGGTTTTGATGTAGACCTGACCGATTGGACACTGTCACAGGCCATTACTTATACTTTTGCACCTGCAACTATATTGACTGATGGCGAGTACCTTGTGGTAGCTATTAAACCCGATACCATTATGGCGCATTACGGAATTACTAATGTTGTAGGCCCCTTCGGTGGTGGTCTGAATAATAGCGGTGAACCCGTTATTTTAAAAGCTCCTGATTTAACAGTTATGGATATTGTTACTTATGATGATGGTGGAGATTGGCCCACCGAACCGGATGGTCAGGGGCCATCACTTGAATTGCTTGATCCTGATTTTGATAATTCTCTACCTGAAAGCTGGGCAGCCAGCATTGTTGATGATGGAACACCTGGAATCCAAAATTCTGTGGTTGGAGCTGAGGTGCTAACCTTGATAGATCCCAATGGAGGAGAAACTTTTGAGCAGGGTAGCTCACAGGAAGTTATCTGGACATACTTTGGTTTTAGCGGACTGATTAAAATTGAATTGATCAGCCAAACTCTTGGCACTGTTGTACTGGCCGAAAATGTTGATGTTGCAGATGGATTTTGGGATTGGGAAATAGCCGAGGACCAGCCCGTAGGTAATGACTTCGTAATAAAAATATCTGATATGGTTGATGGCCTTCCTTTTGATGAAAGTGATGCCACTTTTTCTATTGTTGCTCAAATTATCCCTGCAGTCACTGTACTTGCACCCAACGGAGGTGAAGAATGGACACAGGGTACAAGCCGGGTTATCGACTGGTATTACGAATTCTTCGAAGGTGACATCAAAATTGAAATTACCGATGGGGTAACACCCACAACAATTTTAGAATCGGTATCAGTTCTAACTGGATTTTATAGCTGGGATATTCCTTCGGACTTCCCTCTCGGAACAAATTATACTGTTATAATCTCTGAAGTTACCACCGGAACACCTTCCGATGTAAGTGATGAACCTTTTTCCATTGTTGCTCCTGTAGTATTGCCGGATATCATCATCAATGAGATTATGTATAACTCTCCAAGTTTTGATAATGAATGGATGGAGATTTACAATAAAGGCGCAGAAACAGTCGATCTCGAAGGATACTACATCCTGGATAGTGATGATGGCAATGTGCCAGTGGTTTTCCCAGCTGGATACTCGATCAACCCTGGGCAATATTTTACTATTTCACTTGAGATATCAACTCCACCTCTCCATTTTACTCCGGATTTTGAAGGAAATGCGTTGTGGTCTCTTGGTAATTCAGGCGACAACCTCAGGTTCTTCCATTCATCAGGTCAATTGGTTGATAACGTTGAATACACAGATGATCCACCCTGGCCATCAGAACCCGATGGAAATGGCCCAACTTTGTCATTGCTTTCAGAGGATCTCGATAACAGCCTTGGTGAAAATTGGGCAGGTAGTATTCAGGATCTGGGAACACCCGGTGCTGAAAACTTCCCCATTATTCCAACAATTATTGTAGAATCACCTAATGGAGGCGAGCAAATCCATCAGGGAACGACCTTTGACATTACATGGACATCTGCAAATTATACAGGCAATGTAAATATTGAACTTGTTGATGGGGTATCAACTTTATTAGGAACTGCAGATGTAGCTCTTGAAACATTTTCCTGGAGCGTCACTCAGGACCTGGGGACCAATTATAAGATCAGGATATCTGATGAATTAACGGGTGATCCATATGATGAAAGCGATGAGGTGTTCTCGATTATTACTCCTCCTGAATTGCCGGATGTTGTAATAAATGAGATCATGTACAACTCACCTGAAGGAGGAACTGACACACTTGAATTTATCGAGCTATACAATAACGACATCGTTATTGTGAACCTTGAAAACTGGTATTTCGACCAAGGTGTTACTTTCGTATTCCCCAATTACGAACTTTTACCAGGAGAATATCTGGTTGTTGCTTACGATTCACTTGCAATAGCTAATTTCTTTGGCATCGAACCCCTTGAATGGACAAGTGGCGGCTTAAGTAATGGTGGCGAAGATATTGATCTGAGAAATGCTACCGGTGAAGTAATCGATTATGTTAACTATGATGATGCAGGAAGTTGGAACAAAGCAGCGGATGGCTATGGCCCATCATTAACTTTGATAGATCCATCATTAGACAATAACGTGGGCGAAAACTGGTATGTCGAAACATTCTTTGTAGACTATAATGCCGAATTGATAGGTGTTTACGGAACACCAGGCTCGCTCAATAATCCAGATCCGGCACACGGTATTTATCTTGGCTGGGGTTGGGGAGGTGTTTCATCCTATGCAGTACCAGCTGATCCAACATTGGAAACAGTAATTGATCAAGTGTCTGATGATGTGTTTATGATGCAACATTTTAGCGACTTGTATCTACCTTCATATAGTATCAATACTATCTTGAATTGGAACAACGACCTTGGATATCAGGTAAAGATGGATAATGCACGATATCTGGTAGTTTATGGTGATATGGTAAGCGATAAATCTGTTGACCTTACTGAAGGATGGAATATTTTGCCTGTTTTGAGCGACTGTTCAGTAAATGCAGCTGATCTATTCTCAGGACATTCAGAAGTAGTTTTTGTAAAAGACCTGAGCAGTAATCTGATTTACTGGCCTGAGGGAAGTATTTTCACTTTGGAATACCTGCTTCCCGGCCGTGCATACTTTGTTAAAGTAAGTACTGGTGTTACGCTTACATTCCCCGAATGTACCGCAAAAACAATTCCCCAGATCAAAGTCAAAGAAACCAATCCAACATCCTGGAACGATATACTCCCTACCAATAATTCACATGCAATTGGTTTTTCAGCCTCTGCACTAAGAATATTACAGCAAGGTGATGTTATTGGTGCTTTTACAGCAAATGGAATAAGCGCAGGTATGACAATAATTGGATCAGAAAATACATCTATGCTGGTGTGGGGAGACGACATTTACACACCGCAGCTTGATGGATTTACAGAAAATGAGAGTCTGAAATATTGGATTTACAGGCCATCAACCGGAGATCAATTTGAAGTGGACGCTGTTTATGACCCTGGCTATGGCGATGCCGGCGAGTTCGCCATCAATGGCATATCATTTGTCACCGACCTGAAAATGGGATCAACCGGTTTGGGTAATTATGACGATGTAACAGTTCGCATTTATCCAAATCCTGCTAAAGAAGTATTAAATGTTGAGTTGAGCGCCTACCGGGCGACATCAATTGAAATATATTCCTCGCTTGGGCAAAAGGTTTATACCAATAAATTTGCAGGATCACAGGTACAGATTACTATTAATGCTTTACAAAAAGGTCTTTACTTCCTGAGAGTTTATGATGAAAATTCAGGAAAGCAGGAAACCATTAGTTTTATTAAAGAGTAGGAAGGGATAAAAAAAGTTGTCTTGTAAATGCCAATGTATTATATTTGGCATTTACTAGGCAGCTTATCTAGATATTTAATCAGTTTTCATTCATTAACTTAATAATTTAACGCTTATGAAAAAAATTACTATTTTTCTTTTTGTAATGTTATTCTCTGGCTTTGTAGCCCAAAGTTATGGAATATCAGTACCTGTAACTTTTCAGGTGGACATGTCCAATCAATTTGTTTCAGCAGATGGTGTACATATCGCCGGGGATTTCACTATTCCGTGGGACCCTGCAGCCTACGAATTGACAGATGAAGGAGGTGGAATTTATTCGATTACTCTGTATTTATCGATAGGTAGTTACGTAGAATACAAATTTATTAATGGCAACGACTGGCCATTTGCCGAGGCAGTACCTGATGAATGTGCACAAAACACAAACCGCTTCATAAATGTATCCACCGCAGAAACTCTCGACCCTGTTTGCTTTGGTACTTGTGGGGCTTGTGAGCCTGCATCGTTTGTAACTTTTACTGTAAATATGCAAGACCAGGAAGTTACTGATGGAGTTTATATCGCAGGGAGTTTCCAGGGATGGAATGCAACTGCAACTCCAATGACACTAATGGAAGATGCATATTATAGTGTAACGGTTATTTTGCCAATCGGCGAAGCGATTGAATATAAGTTTGTAAACAGCGGATGGGATTGGGAAAACGTTCCAGGTTGTTGTAATCAAAACGGGAATCGCTATTTGACGGTACCAGATGCTGAACTGCTTGTTGACCCGGTTTGTTTTGGCAATTGTTTCGATTGCACTTCAGAAGTCGTCGAAGTTACTTTACAGGTAAATATGTCGAACGAAGAAGTTAGCCCTGATGGTGTACATCTTGTGGGAAATTTCCCTGGCAACGAATGGAATCCGGCTGGTATTTTAATGACAGATATGGGCAACAATGTGTTTGCCTCTACCCAGGAACTGCCCTTCGGCCACTGCCTTGAGTATAAATTTGTAAATGGTGATGAATGGGGCGAAGATGAAAGTGTTCCTGAGGAATGCTCAATAGGATGGAACAGATATTTACTTGTTGAAGTTAATCAGATTCTTAACCCGGTTTGTTTTGGCAGTTGCACTGATTGCGTAAGTCCATCAACTGATCTGTTTATCTCAGAATATGCTGAAGGATCTTCAAGCAACAAATACATCGAAATTTACAATGGTACCGGTGCAGCAGTTGACCTTGCAGCTTATCAAACACATCGCATTGCCAATGGTGGTGATTGGGATGAAAATGTATACGCTTTCGAACCTATTGATGAGAATACAATATTGCAAGATGGTGAAGTATATGTAATTGCAAACTCAGGTGCTGATGACTACATTAAAAATCAGGCAAGGGAATTCAGTACACTAACATATTTTAATGGAGATGATGCTGTAGGTTTGTCAATCATAGATGATGATTCATTTATTATTATTGATAAAATTGGTGATGAAGGTTCTGATCCTGGAAGTGGTTGGGACGTTGCTGGAGTATCAAATGCAACCAAAGATCATACACTGGTAAGGAAAGACAATGTTTGTGGGCCAAATGATGACTGGCCTGCTTCAGCAGGAACCGATGCCGGCGATTCAGAATGGATAGTATACCCACAAAACTATTGGGACAATCTTGGGTTCCATGTATCAAAATGTGGTAACTCTCCTTCAGCTGATATGCCAGTGTTTTCTGTTCCTTCAGGGTTGGTAGTTGCACCCTTTGATCTTACCATTACCTGTGCAACTCCAGGTTCTGTAATATACTATACAACCGATGGATCGGATCCTGATTTCACATCAGCTGAATACATAGCAGCTATACCAATCAGTGAGAATACAGTTGTAAAAGCCATTGCTTATGCTGCAGGATTTCAAGCCAGCTTAGTTGCAGAGGCCAGCTACCAGTTCCCGGTTGAAGTATTTTCTCTGGCCGAATTGCGTGCTGCCTATGATGATTCCAAGCCAGTTACTGTTTTTTATCAGATTGCTACTGAAGTATTCCTTACTTTCCAACAGGATTTCAGAGGTCAAAAATTTATTGAGGACGCTAGCGCAGCAGTTTTAATAGATGATAATGATGGTATAATCACTACAAGCTATGCAATAGGTGATGGTATTACAGGTATTATTGGAACCCTGGGTGAATATGGCAATATGTTGCAATTCGTACCTGCCTTTGATCCCGGTCCGGCAACTTCAAACGGAACATTTATTGTACCCCAGTTCATCAGCCTGAATGAACTGTTTTCTAACTTTGAAGAGTATGAATCAGAGTTGGTGAAAATTGATGAAATTTTATTTGCCGATGCTGGTGCAAACTTTTCAAATGGAACAGTATATGAAATGAGTGATGATGCCAAATCCACCGGTAATTTCAGAACTACTTTTTATGGTGTGGATTACATTGGTACTGCTATTCCTGATTCCCGCGGTGCATATGTAGGTATACCCAACTCGAGGTTTGATGGTGATTATTTTACCAGCCGTGACATGGGTGATATTGTTACCTACATTTACCCTATGGGATGGACCGGAATATCGAGCAATGTCATTCCTGAAGGCTCTCCATTAATGGAGGATGTTTTCGCTCCGATTCTGGATGATATTGTAATTCTGATAGGTCATGATGGTATGTTCTGGCCTGGTGAAAACATCAATACTATTGGCGATTTTAACAATTACGAAGGATACAAAATAAAGTTTGGCAATGAAGTAACCTTTGAGTTTGAGGGTTTGCCACTTGATGACAGGACAGTAACACTGGAGCCGGGAACGCATTACATCCCCGTATTGAGTGAAGAGCCAGCATCGGTTGAGGATGTTATAGTTCCTCTTGGCGATGCCATAGAGTTTGTATTTGATATTCGCTTCGGATTGATTTACTGGCCTGCCGGAGGTATCCTTCCGGGAATGTCAGAAGTATCGTTGAACACACTTTATCCTGGATTTGCATACCTGACCTATGTTAACAGTACTGCAACCCTCGACTTTGATGTTGACCTGCCAAAAGGTTCGATGCCAATGACAAACTATTCGTTTGAAAATAAAACGCCCTGGAATGACGTGATTCTTACAGGTGATCAGCATATTATTTCAATCATGGAAACAGCTAGTTTTGAGAGTGGTGATGTAATCGGTGTATTTAATGCTGACGGAACATGTACCGGTATGTCGATGTTTAAAGGCAACGAAACTGTATTACCACTTGTTGTATACGCCGATGACCAAACAACTAAAGAGCTGGATGGTATGTATGGTGGAGAAATCATGACAATGAAGATTTTCCGTAGTGGTGAAGTCGTTGATGTAACACCTGTTTATGATGTGAGTTTTGACAGCCATGATGGCTTGTTTGCTAATAATGGACTCTCAGTGATTAGTGAATTGAAGCTGGGACCTACAGGTATTGGTGAACCAAATGCAGCTTATAGTATCTATCCAAATCCTGGTAATGGCCTGTTTAATATTTCTATTGACGGTGAATATACTATTTCGGTTTCTAACGCCCATGGACAACAGGTGATGACAACAAATATTAATGGCAACTATATGCTCGACCTGAGCAACCAGCCCAATGGTATTTATTTCATCCAACTGACCAATCAAACCTCAAGCCTGATCGAAAAAGTGATTATCAGGTAGGTGGTTTAGAATCTTTATAAATTTAATGAAAAGCAGGCCGTTAGGCCTGCTTTTTTTATCTTTACCAGAGCGAAAGAAAAAATGTACAGGATGGAAAAATTGCAGATCATCGATATGGATGCTTCAGGCATTGACAACATGGGAATGTGCGGCTATAAGAACAAGAACCACATTGGATACAGAAGAAAGCAGGAATGGACCAAAGCACGTTTTGCTGAAGGCATGAAGTATAAAATGTTGGTTGATGAAACCGGTAATTCAATTGGTGGCATCGAATACATCCCCGGGGAATATGCCTGGAGGCCGGTTAAAGCCGACGGGTATATGTTTATCCATTGTGTTTATATCATGTCGAAAAGTGCAAAAGGTAAAGGGTTTGGAAAAAAACTGGTGCAGGAGTGTATTGATGATGCCCTTAGATTAAAAATGAATGGAGTTACAGCAATTACAAGAAAAGGAAGCTGGATGGTTGGTAAACAGCTGTTCGAAAAACTTGGATTTAAAGTAACTGATGCTGTACGGCCGGATTTTAAATTACTGACATTGAAACTTGATATCGAAGCCTGCTCCCCCAAATTTATAGGCAACTGGGATCAACAGTTAAAGAAATATGGAGATGGCTTAACCATCATTACTTCCGATCAATGCCCCTACGTTATTAAATCTGTTACTGAAATACTGGAAGTAGCTCAAACTGATTTCAACATTCTGCCCAATGTCATTCACCTCGAAAGCAGTGAACATGCCAAACAAATTCCCTGTGCATTCGGATCGTTTTGCATGATATACAACGGAAGGGTAGTTGCCGAAAATCCCATCAGCGCAACCCGCTTCAGGAATATTCTGAAAAAAGAGTTGGCAATAAGCTAAACACTTACCTTTATTTTAATTCAATTGCTACACCAAGCCCTACTTGACAATACTCAGTTTTTTTGTGTGCAAAGAATTTCCAGCCCGAAAAGTATAATAATAATACCCTGCCTGTAATTCGGAAGCTTCCAGATTTACAGTGTGGTGCCCTATAGCATATTTCCCTGAGGCCAGAGTTTTAATAAAATCGCCTTTTATATCAAACAGTTCAATTTTCACATTTTCTGGTTGGTCAAGTGTAAATTGAATATTTGTTTCAGTATTAAACGGGTTTGGAAAAACCTGCGATATGCCTGACCGGCCTTCAATTTCATCCACTGATAAGGAGTTTTGGTTTGCAGCTCCAGGGGTGAAGTCTGGCATATAAAACCAGCTTTCAGTACCATCAGCAAAGCGGCCATAAGAAGTGTCCACCGCTTGTTCCTCATAAGTAATACCATCCAAAAGGTTTTCATTTGGGTCCCACAGTCCGATTTGTTCGCCATCTCCGTTCAATTTGAAGTTCAGATTTCTTACACTGGATCCCTCTTCCTTATTGGCATAAAAAACAATAAACCCACCTGCTTCAACAGTTACAGAATCCGGATAGGTAGATGGAATCAGATAAGCCTGGGTTACATCCAGGGTATCAAACATCGAAAAGCCACCCAGCATTACATCTTCATCGCCAGCATTATAAATTTCAATCCAATCGGGATAGTCGCCCTGTGGGCCCGGGAAAGCGACCGAATTACTCGCCATAAATTCATTGATATAAAGGTCGAAGTCTCCCGGTGCGGGATATGTATTGGATGCATTGGGTGTAAATTCAATCATGGAAAACCAGTTGTCGGTACCGTCTTCATAACGCCCATAAGAGACATCTGCAATTTGCTCTACGAAGGTGATTCCATCCAACAGAATCTCTTGCGCATCCCATAGACCAATCTGCTCACCATCGCCACTTAATTTAAAATTCAGGTTCAACACGCTTGATGCCGTATCTTTATTCGCATAAAACACGATATAACCACCAGCTTCCACAGTAACTGAATCCGGGTAAGTGTTGGGTATCGGATATGCCAGGGTTACGTCCAGGGTGTCGCACATCAAAAAACCGCCCAGCATTACGTCTTCTGTACCTGCATTATAAATTTCAATCCAGTCGGGATAGTCATCCTGGGGACCCGGTACGGCATCTATATTGCTTGCCATAAACTCGTTGATATAAAGTTGAGCATTTGCGTGGTAGGTAAGAAAAAAGAATGATAACAAAATCATCAACAGTCCACTATTTAAATAGTTTGTAGTCTTCATTTTTAATTTTTTAAGTGAGCGAATTTTTCAGCCGCAAAGATACATTATACAAAACTAACCATTTCAGGTTTTCTTGATGTCATTACCCCGGAACATGGCCATGTGATTTTGCACTCATGTTTTATTTACCTTTGTAATACTTAAACATTATGCAAGTATTATTGTTGGAAAAGCCAGATCATGTTGTGGAATCAGACAAATAACCATCAATGACAACTGAATTAAAAATTGGAGAAATTTCTAAACCCCGTTTCGAATTCAGAACCTTTGGAAGTGATTTTGAAAAAACCGCAATGCTCATGTCGCGCTTATCGATGCCCATTCCCAGTGAGGTTAAGAAAAGGTTTTCGAAGGAGATTTATATAGTTTCAAAAACCAACGACATCAACAATACCAAGATCAGGGAAGGGAAAATGGACATCAAAACACTTGTTCACAAAGTTGATGGACTCGAACAGTGGAAACCCCTGATGAAAGGTGAATTTCCCATAAAAGCCACCTTACTCGAAAAAGAGGTATTCCCGGCTCTTCAGGTTGATTCACCAAAAATTGAAAAAGAAAAATATTCCTTTGCAGAATTTCTCTCGATTGTTAATTTGCATGCTGATCTGCTGGCTGTGAACGTCGAAAAGGAGCGTTATGGATATTTGGTGAACAATACTATTTGTGAATACGCAAATGTCATTATAAATGGTGCCACGATGGTTACAGTAAGTTCAGAATCCACCTCAATTGAAGATGTTAAAAACACCATTGAAGATTTGGGATTGCAAGGTTTCGAAAATATCAATTACCTGCGGGCGATAAAAAGGAAAGTCGGGATGGCATTTAAATAATAATTAAATTAGCAGGCAGCATGGGAAATGAAATAGAAAGAAAATTTTTGGTTATTGGTGATTTTAAGAATCAAGCAACTAAAGAAACCAGGATTATCCAGGGATATCTTTCATCGGTTCCTGAGCGCAACGTACGTGTCCGTATCATGGGGGAAAAGGGTTTTTTAACCATCAAGGGAATAGGCAACGAATCGGGTGCCAGCAGGTTTGAATGGGAAAAAGAAATACCCATAGCAGATGCCAGGGATTTACTTGAGATCTGCGAACCTGGTATTATCGATAAAACCCGCTTCATCATTCCCGAGAAGAGAGGCTTGAAATTTGAAGTAGACGAATTTTATGCCGACAACCTGGGGCTTACCATCGCTGAAATAGAACTGCCCTCAGAAGATCATGAATTTGAGCGACCCGATTGGCTGGGTAAAGAAGTAACCGGGGAGGTTCGTTATTACAATTCAATGCTAATGAAGATCCCTTATAAAATCTGGTAGATTTAATCCAACAATTTTTATTCATTACTTTTACGCACTTGGAATGATCAAGTAGTAAATTATATTATGATCGGTAAACCATTACATAGCTGCCATATTTGCTCGATGAAATCACCCATGTTCAACTTCCTTACAAAGGAAGAACTTGATCTGGTAACAAAAACAAAAAAGAGGGTTTTATTTAAAGCCGGCGAAATCATTGTGAAACAGGGCGCTCCTTTATCTCACGTCATAAGTTTTACTTCCGGGCTTGCAAAAGTGTACATTGAAGGATCTGGAAATCGTAATCTTCTGCTACATTTCGTAAAGCCAACCCAATTTCTTGGAAGCCCCGGAATATACACCGATAGCGTTCATTATTTCACTGTGTCAGCAGTTGAAAATTCTTCAGTTTGTTTTATTGATATCGATGTATTTAAAAAGATAATCCGTGAAAATTGTGATTTTGCCAACGCGTTTTTGCAGGATGTTAGTCAGAAAGGAATTTTCAATTATAAAAGATTCATTAGCCTTACCCATAAAAATATGCCCGGCCGAATTGCTGATGGGCTAATTTATATGTACGATGAGATTTTCAATAGTCCAACCATTAAAATAACTCGTCAGGATCTTGCAGACTTTACAGGGATGTCAAAAGATAGTGTTGTTCGTACCCTTAAGGAATTAAGCAGTGATGATATTATCGAAATTAATGATGAAGGAATAAACATTTTAAACATTGAAAAACTCCATCAAATTAGTGAATTAGGATAATTTTCCCGTTTGACTTCAACAAACCGGGTATTTTGCAAGTTTTATCAAATCATCAACTTGATGTTTCTTTTCAAACTATATTTACTAATCATTTAGTAGTGAGTTGCTTATTTTAAGCCCTCCGATTTTCATCGTTAAAGACCCGTTTTTAATCGTGACTACACCGAAATGTTCTGTGACACTGGATGGTGCTTACATCGGCTATTGCCATAATTTTGCGCATTCAACCATCTAAATACTTAAATATGAAAGCTAGATTTACTATTATGATCTTCTTGTTGGGTGTATTATTAAACACTACTTTCGGGCAGACTGAAAATTCAATGAATATTTATTTCCCTACACTTGGAAATTGCTATCTCTGTAAATTGCGCATCGAAGAAGCTGTAAATAACCTACAGGGTATCGAAAGTGTAACCTGGGATTATGTTACAAAAGTAACCGATGTAACTTTTAACGATGAGATTATGGATGCTTTCCAAATTATGCATTCTATTGCAGATGTTGGGCATGACACTGAGTGGTTTGCTGCCACTGATAGCGCTTACAACACACTCGTAGGAACATGTTGCGAGTATGAAAGGACCATGGATTATACAATTGTTGAAGTTGGCTACTTAAGCCTGATGGGCATTTGGGTTTATCCTTTAACAGGAATTTCGGATTTCGAAACGATAAAATGCAATGTATTTCCAACTGTTAGCCATGGTTTATTTACCATAGAAATGGCTGAAAATCTCATAAATACTCAGCATGACCTTGTTGTTTTCTCAATGAGCGGACAGAAAGTTTTTACGTCGGCATTATCAGCAAATAGCAGGAACAGCATTGATGTTTCCTTTCTTGAAAAAGGAAATTATATCATTGTTCTTTCTGGAGACAAAAAGGTTATTGCACAAGAAAAGATAATTATTAACTAGATCTAACTCAAATGAAAACCAGGACATTAGTACTCATTGTTCCAATGATTTTGTTGCTTGTTGCATGCAGCAAGACAACTGACGACAACCCGGAACCAGGAATAACAACTGAAGAACCCAAAATAGTAAGTCTTACTTCCGATAAAAGTGAAATCATGTTTGGTGGCGAGGATGTGGCCACCATAACATGTGATGCCACAGGGGGAAGTATTGAATATACATGGGAAGTGGATCTTGGCGATATTTTCCCACTCAACGAAAGTGGCTCACAGGTTCGGTTTACCGGATCAGAATGCTGCCTGGGGGAGAAATTCATCAAGTGTACTGCTCAAAACGATAAGGGCAGCGTTACCGATACAATAGTAATTAATATTTTACTTCCTTAATTTTACTATTGCAATATTGATTTCACATATTGTATGATGAAAAATCTTAGCCTCCTTTTAATCATTTGTTTCCTGGGCGTTGTTAATTCAAAATCTCTTGCTCAATGCTGTGCTGCCGGAAATCCCATAACAGCTGATGGCTCTGCTGGTGGTGGAGGTAAAAACATTCTGGAGGTTCAGGCCTTATATAAGCACAGTTATTCTGATACTTATTATGAAGGCAGTAGTAAATCAGATTATGAATACATCGACTATTCATTTTATGATTTTACTTCTCTTTATCTGTCCTATGGTGTAACAAAACGGCTAAAATTAAGCTTTGAAATAGGTTATTTTTTTGCTAAAGCGCAAACTTTTGTTTTTGGATTCGACAGGAGTGCACAAGGTTTAGGTGATGGCATTATCGGTGTACAGTACAATGCATATAAAAATCTCCATCGCGACATTGATATTTTTCCCTATACAAGAATTACCTTGCCCTTGGGTGATTTTGATCAGATGAATGGGCCGGTTATTCTTCCAATTGATATCCAACCATCTTCGGGTAGTTACAAATATGCTTTGGGTTGTTTAATTTCAAAGCGGTATCACGAGGGTAAAATGGCATTTTTCATAGATGGTTCGGCTGAATTCTCCCAACGCATAGAAACTGACCGAACCAATTATAAATACGGCAATTTGTACAGTGCTTCATTGTATGGATCCTATAAGTTTTGGGAAAAGCTTACCGGAGCCTTGCAATTGAGAAGCCAGCTAAGAGAAAAAGCATCCAATAAAGATGGTGAATTGATAAATGCAACTGGTGGATTCGTTATGTTTATCGCACCCCAAATTCGCTATAATTTTGTCAAATTCTGGAATGCCAGTATGGTTTTTGAATACCCGTTTTATAAAAATATGAACGGAACCCAACTGACCAATAATTATGCACTTACTATAAAACTATCCAGAACCATAAATTTTAATAAAAAAGAGAAGGGGTAATTCTTTTATTTCAGGTTATTAGATAAAAGTAAAAGGCTGTCAGTATATGTTTCTGGCAGCTTTTTTTAGTGGCAAATCATCAGTTTCTGTATTTCTCCACCACCGGTTTCGTCGATGATGCTGATGAAATAAAGCCCGACGGGTAAACCGTTTACATCAATTTGAAACTGATTCCTTCCCTGATTCACCTCATACTTTACTTTTCTCATTGTCCTTCCCGTTTGATCGCTTAACAAAAGAGTTGCCCGTGCAGATCCGGTGCTGTTTAAACTTATGTTTACAGTTCTCCGGGCAGGGTTTGGATAAACGGCAAGCCCATCAAATGTATGCGAATTGGTGGCAATCGCACTGCCTTCCTCAGTGGTGATGGTAGTTTTGGGATCGCCTACCAAAAGGTTCATCCACGACAGCGATTTGATTGCCATATAATAACTTTCGGCAAGGTTGAATGGGTTCACCTTTTCCTCCGTATATCTGCCAAAGAAAACTGTATAATCTGTCAACATTGAACCCCAGGTAGAATGTACATAAGCTGATCCTGATGTACAGCCTTCACCGATCATGTCAGATAATTGAATGTTATTTGAGTAATTGAGGGAATCATAAAAAGTAACAACGGGTCCAGATATTATCAACTCTGCAAATGATGCTTTTTCCCAGCTATAGTTTAGTTGTTCTTCATAAATTCTCCTGATAAATCCTACAAACCCGATCACGTTTTCTTCATTTCTTGGTACGAGAGTATCACCATCAAAAAGGGTATTCCAGCCTCGATTATTTAAGGTATCAATGGCATGATACATCTTACTGGAAAATAAATCAAATGTTGGGCCTTGCTCACAATAACTGATATCAAATATAAATTTACCCAGTTTTTTATTAACGTATGTCTCAGGGCCACTGCGATCAATAAGGTTGAACACATCCTCCCTGGTTTTTCCATCCAATCGTGAAACCAATAAAAGATCAAGATTTGAACTGCCAATATGAGTGGTATCCTTAAAATATGGATTTGGGAAAGCGTTGCTCTTGACAATATGAGTGCTATCAGTACTTAACAGCAAGGCAAGTTCCGACTCAACGGAGGAGCAACTGGTGAAAGTATAATTTGGACTCAATGTACAACTGTCCACCTCAATATCAAAAGGAACGCCCTTGGTTGTGACCAGGTATTTTAGTTTTGTTTCCAGGCCCTGCTGCAGAATGTAATTTTTAATCTGGTACTGAATATTTCTGAATTCTACTGTATCAATTGCTTCATTGGTTACGGTTTCGATGTGGATCATGTTTTGTTCAGGGATGTTGCGGGCTTGTTTAAAATATTCCCCAATCTGAAGCGAAACTGTACTTTTATCATTAACGATCACACCAACATCATCATAATTGACGATTTGTGCAAATCCACTCAAGAACATTAAATTGATGGCCAATGTACTTAAAAGTTGCTTTGTCATTTTGTTTTGTTTTGTTTCAATTGTCTTTTTTTTCCACAGTACCGATAGCTATCGGTAACGCAGATATTCACAGAATTTAAAGCTCCCACCTGAGACCAAATTGCAATCCAACCTCAAAGGGCTTTTTGTATTCACCGGTGCCTCGTGTACTCATTCCTTCAAGATGCCACCTGGCTGTTGGCTGGAGAAGCAGAAAAAGCTTTTCTCCCATCCGGTACCCAAACCCCATTGCCAGATGATATTTCCATTTTACATTGTACTTATCGGGCAAATTATTCTGAACGTCCAATAAGCGGGTGATTTCTCCACCAGGTGACTCGTGAGAAATACTTACTTGCGTTATCACCATCAGATCAAAACCAGTTTTTATATCAGCATAAAACCTTCCACCCCCTGCTAATCTGTATCCAATACTTAAGGGCAATTCAACTCCGGCCATCTTTACATGGCCTATCTGTTTTTCTTCCTGTAAAGTCGAATCGTAAAGATCTATCAGTTCAACGATATAATTTTTTCGGGTTTGAGGTTGCCCGTTTTCATCAATGTAATTTTCGATGGTGTAGCGTTCGGTACTGATAACTGTTCCCAGGAATTGGTATTCGAAATAATCAATCTGGAGTTGATCATCATATTCTACCCGGCTGTACTTAATTCCGGTTTCCATCAAGAGGCGGTTTTTGCGGAATGCCAATGATAGTCCGATTGAAGAAGTAGGGTACCAACTGTCATTATTTGAAGAAATGTTTTTTATGTAACCTGGCTGCAAGTGCAAACCAACTTCAAAGGAGGTTTTATTGGAAAGTACAGCCGAAGATCCATGACTTCCTTTTTTCATTGGTTTGCGGTGCTTATCATTGTTAGATGAAACTGCAAGCTTTGGCATCCTTGATGGAAGCTGTGTTACAAAGTTTGCCTCCGAATTCATCTTATCCTGCTGAATCGTTTTTTCTTCATTCTTGTTGGTTTTCATTAACGTGGTTCCGCTTGAAATTGCTTTAGGCCCGAAAACTGAAGTTTCACCAGATCTTAAGGTTTCTGATTTGTTGGCGGGTGCAGATGCAGCAATCTGTGGTGAGCGTTGTTGTGGATAATTATGCCCCTCTGATATGTCTTTTTGCAACACATACTCGTTTTCGAACATTTTATGTACAGCATTGTTGTCAAGCTGATTTTGGATCTGAGAATTCTCCAATGTGGTTTCTGTGGGATTTTCCTTTTCCCGGCCAACAAACAATATGGATGTGGTCAGCAGCAAAATTACAACAACAGCACCTCGCGAGTAAGGGTTTTTCCACGAATACCAGGGTGCAGGCAATTGCTTGCCAATGGCGTTCCATAAACCGGGTTCAGCTTTGTGCTGAGGCAGATTATCAGGCCAAACAGGTCCGGGGATTCCTTCCATGCCGGATTCGATCCTGCCCCACAGCCGCTTATCGGGCTTATGGTGCGGCATGCGGCCCGAAAGGTTCCCCCTATGTTTACCTGGCATGTTCATATTGCATTAACCATTTCCACCTTTTTTCTCAACATTTTTTTGGCCCTCGACAATTGTGACTTTGATGTTCCCTCCGAAATACTAAGAATTTCTGCAACCTCCCTATGGTTGTATCCTTCCACCTCGATGAGTAAAAACACTGTGCGGTAACCCTTCGGTAATTCAAGGATCAATTGTTCCAGGTACTCACCTGAAAGATCATCAAGAAAATCAACAGGAACTTCAAGGCCGTTTTCCGGGTATGTATCAAAAAACTTCAGCTCACGGATTTTTTGAAGAGCCTGTCGGACAACGATGGTTTTTATCCAGGTTCCGATGGTAGATTCCCCCCTGAAGCTTCCGATGTATTTAAAAACAGAAATAAATGCTTCCTGCAGTACATCGTTTGCATCATCACTGTTATTCAGCATTCGGTAGGCAGTCGAAAACATAGCATCACAGTATTTTTCATACAAAGCCTTTTGCGCTTTGCGTTTGTTGCGCCTGCATCCTTCAATAATTTTTTCGAGCTCAGAATCCTGATTCACAAATGTGCTTTTCTATAAAGAGGGAATGAAAGTGAAAATGGTTGCATTAAGTTGAAAAGAATCTTGTTGGAAAAAATGCAAGAATACTTGAATGATTTATGTGAGAGAGTTTGAATGGGAAGATGAAATTTATTAATTTGACACTGGCATATCCTCGGACGATACCAAATCTTTAACAAACCAAGATTCATTAACCAGCAATTAATGATCATCAATTCTTTTCTACTACGTAGGGCTTTTTCCCCTTATACACCAATACCTTATATCTCTTTCTTACTTCCCTCCAGCCTCAATATGTTCTTCCAGGAAGTTAGTCATAAGCGTAAACAAATGTTTTGTAGCTCCTTCAATTTCGTAAATGCTATGCGAACAATTAGGGTAAGGCATTACCTGAAACATTTTATTGTGTTTTACCAGTTCCACAATCAAGGCTTCCACACTTTGGTAGTGTACATTGTCGTCGCCGGTACCATGAGCTATTAACAAATCGCCTTCCAGATTTTTAGCGTAGGTTATGGGCGATCCTTCCACAAAGTCCTCCGGGTTTTCCGATTTCAGGCCCATGTAACGCTCCTGGTAGATATTGTCGTAATAAAACTGGTTGGCAACTGCTGCTACTGCCATTCCGGCATCATAAATTTCGGGGTATCTAAACATCAGGTTCAGGGTCATTGAGCCTCCACCGCTCCATCCCCAAACGGCAATCCTGTCACCATCGATAAATGGCCATTCCATAATTTTTTTGGCTGCCATGGCCTGGTCGTGAGAGTTGATCACACCGATTTTCCGGTAAATGCTTTTGCGCCATTCGCGGCCTTTTGGTGCCGGTGTTCCGCGATTATCCACCGAAATAATAATGTACCCCTGCTGTGCAAGCATCTGCATCCACAAACTGATGGCACCCCATGAATCCTGTGCCGTCTGCCCCCAGGGTTCGCCGTAAACATAAAACAACACCGGGTATTTTTTCGCTGCATCAAAATTTGGGGGCTTCATCATATAGCCCTCCATTTGAACTCCATCTTCTGTGGTGAGTTGGAAAAACTCAGCAGGAGAAATGTCCAGGCTGGCATAAGTTTCTTTTAGCCTTTCATTGTCGATGAGCGAGCGTATGGTTTTATGTTTTGGTAATGAAATCAGTTCAGTTACAGGCGGTGTATTGATATCCGACCAGGTATGAAAGGCATATTTTCCGCCCGGAGCTATCTGGTACCGATGTGTTCCTGGCTGATCTTCAGGTGTGATTCTTTCTGCTTCACTTTTACCATTTAACTTGATTCGGTAAAGGTAGCGTTGGGTTGGATTGTTGGGTGAGGCGATGAAATATGCATATCCGCTTTTTGGGTCAATTTCTTCGATGCTTACAACATCATAGTCACCATCAGTGATAAGTTTTTCTTCATCGCCGGTTTTTGAAACCAGGTATAGATGCCGCCAACCATCTTTTTCGCTCAACCATGTATAATATCTGCCTTCGTCAATCCACATCCAGTCCTCCACCAGGTCAAGCCATGCATCGTCACGATCGGTATAATCATTAATTGCCAGGCCGGTTTCAGCCTTGCATAACCAAATTTTGTTGGTGTTTTGTTTGCGGTTCATTTGCTGAACCAGGAAATCCTTTGAATCATTGGACCAAAGCAAACGAATGGGATAGTGCTGTTTTGGGTCTCCGGGGATGCCCATCCACTTTGTCTTGCCACCGCTTGCTGCAATAACGCCAATTTTTACACTGGAAGGGTCTTCACCCACCTTGGGATATTCAACCGGAATGGTGTATGAATAGAGCGAATCGGTATTGTTGATCATTAAAAAGTCTTTGATGTCTGAAGCGTCAACCTGCCAGTAGGCGATAAGTTTGCTATCGGGGCTCCAACGGAATCCATCCCTGCAGAAAAACTCTTCTTCATACACCCAGTCGAAGGTACCGTTGATCAAATCTTCGGTGCCATCAAAAGTAAGCTGTGTGATTTCACCGGATGCCAGGTCTTCAACATAAAGGTTGTGTTTGCTCACATAAGCCGCTTTGGAATTGTCGGGCGAAAATTTGGCAAACATCAGGGAGGATTCAGGCAGACCTGCACCCAGATTTTTTAATTCTTTTGTTTCCAGGTTCAGTACCCAGTAATCGCCTTTGGTGTTGTAGCGCCAAACCCGTTTGGTATTTGTAAAGATCAACAGCATTTGCTTATTCTCCGACCATTGGTAGTCAGAAATTCCCAGTGGTTCTTCCCTGCCGTCAGGAATCAATTCTTCAGCAGCAACCAGGATGGTTTTATCACCACTTTTTGTTTCATATCTAACAATTTCGCGTCCGCCCTTTATTGAATCTGATCGTTCGATTTTTGTATAGGCTTTACCTTCATCAATCCAGCGGGCCTGGCTGAAGCGATCGCCACGCAATTCACCAGAGGCAAAAATACGGTCAAGGGTGAGTAATGATGAGTCTGCTTCGGTTTGGGCAGTGCTCTGGATTGATGCACTTATTGTAAATATAAAAACAACAACGTAAGACAGAATATTTTTTGATTTCATAATGGTTGGATTATTGGTTTAACAGTTTTGAGTTCAATACAACGTTGGTAAAAATAGTGGTTTTAAAATTTAAAATGATTAAAAGTTGTTTTCATCGCCATACCAGGTTCAGTCAATTGTTTATTTTAATTTATTTTTATTCGCCATGTCCAATCGGCCAAACCGGTGGTGGTTTTAGTTTTGCCTTTCTTGTGAAGTATAAATCATCCATCCATAATTTTACATTGTATGTGCCGGGTTTAAACTTCCAGTTATAATATTGTTTTAAATGAAAACCGGGCTCTTGTTTAATTTTCAGGGTATCGAGGGGATTGTGGTCCTCGTCGCAAATTTGTATCCATGCCGAATCAACAGGCTCGTCCTTTAAATAATAATAGATTGCCCATCCATTGGGTTCATTGGGCGAAAATATATGATTATCGCCGGTTTGCTCATAATTTCCCCACCAGGCTCTTTCCGAATAGTTGCGTTGTGGTTTGTTTTCAATTGGGAAAAGGAATAATTCTTCATCCCTAGTTGAGTCGGCAAAATGTTGCAGTGGCCAGACATCAGTGATATATGCTCCCTGGCCATAGGTTCCAACCACCAGGTCGTTTTCCTCAGGGTGAATTTTAAGATCTTTTACAGGAACTGTCGGCATGTTGTTTTTGAAGGATTCCCAGTTTTTACCATCATTTAAGCTTACAAATACACCTTCATCATTTCCCAGGAAAAGTAAGCCTGCCTGATTTGGATCTTCAGTTATGACATTCACAGGGGTACCAGGTAAGCCTGATGTAATCTTTTCCCAGCTTTCCCCAAAATCATCTGTTTTAAAGACCAAAGGCCTGAAATCATCATTCCTGAAACCTGATTTGCATACAAATGCTTTGTCAACGTCATGGGGTGAAGCTACTACCCGGCTGACCCAGAGATTTTCATCTCCACCCAATTTTACAATTTGCTTTGTGAATTCATTCCATGTTTTTCCATGGTCAGGTGTCATCCATACCCGGCCGTCGTCAGTACCAATCCATATAACACCAGCCTTTACAGGTGATTCCGAAATGGTGGTGATGGTACAATACATCATGTGGCCTTTTCCTGCGATTTTTTCTGAATCATTTGTTGTAAGATCGGTGCTGAGTTCTTCCCAGGTGTCGCCTTGATCCAGCGATCGCAGCAGCATTTGCCCGCCGGTGTAAATGATTTTTGGATTATGTGGAGAGATTTCTAGCGGTGTTGTCCAGCAAAACCGGTAAGGGGGCTTTCCTTCCTCAGCATTAGGCTCAATGCCCACTCGAATGCCCAATTGCTGATCCACCCTGAGGTGTGCCCCAAATTGAGTGGTGGTATAAAGCCAGCGGTTATCCTGTGGATCGACTTTGGTGTACATACCATCCCACATTCCGACGATTACCCAATCCTCCGGGCCGATCTGCCCCGACCATGAATTGGATGGGCCTTTCCAAACTTCATGATCCTGCAAACCGACGTAAACATTGTAGGGATAGGCATTATCGGTTTCAACAGTGTAAACCTCGCCCATTGGAATATTTACATGGTGAGTAAATGTTTTCCCACGATCAAAAGATTCATACAATCCACCATCACTGCCAAACATCAGGTGTCTGCCATCGTTTGGATCCATCCACATGGTCCGGTGATCACCGAAAATTGATTGGCTTAACACTTTGGGTGGCCAGTGGCAATCCTGCCAGGATTTACCTCCATCTTCTGAATATTGCATCAGGTCGCTGGTAATAAAAATGATTTCAGGATCGTCGGAGGCAACCATAATTTTATTGAAAGAATAAGCTGCTTTGGAACTAACGTTGCATGTAGAATCATTTCGTTTTTCCCACTGGCTGCCTCCATCCACCGAGCGGTATACTTCACCACCAATCATTTGGTCGAAGTAGGCATCGCGCATATGGTTCATCTGATTGGACTCATCAATTTCAACCCCCGGTTTTGGGTTGAGGTTTTCGATAACAGCGTATACAACCTCAGGTTGTGTATGGCACAATGTAAGTCCTATTCTACCCAATTTTCCAGAAGGGAGTCCATCAGATATTTTACTCCAGTTGTCTCCTCCATCTTCCGATTTATATATTCCACTATTTTCTCCACCCGCCTCAAAGTGCCAGGGGTAGCGGTATTTTTCGTAAGCTGCTGCGAATAGGATGTCCGGCTTATCGGGATGGATGATCAAGTCGATAATACCGGTATTATCATCAATGAACAAAACCTTTTTCCAGGTCAAGCCTCCATCGGTGGTTTTAAATATGCCACGCATGGAGTTGGGTGTGAAGAGATGCCCCATCGAAGCTACCCATACAACTTCAGGATTTTCGGGGTGAATAATCACCTGTGAAATATGATGGGAATCGTGCAATCCCATATCCCGCCATGTTTTGCCTCCATCAATTGATTTATACACACCATTTCCTGCATGGGAGCTGCGTGCATTGTATGCTTCACCGGTGCCTACCCAAACAACTTCAGGGTTGGATTTTGAAACTGACACCGCTCCAATACTACTCACGCCTACCGAATCGAAAACCGGAAAAAAAGTTGTACCATTATTTTCGGTTTTCCAAACACCACCATAGCGGCCAGCCACATACCAGTGGTATTTGTAGACCGGATCATCCGTTTCGGGAATAGCAACAGATGAGATCCATGACCCTGTCCGGTATGGCCCCAGTGCCCTGTAACTAAGGGTATTCAAAAGCTCATTCCTGTGGGATTGAGCAGAGGTGCTAAAGCAAAACCCAATAAAAATTGACAGAATAAAAAATTTCTTTAACTGCATCATCTTTTTGTGATGTATTTTTAGCGTGTGAAGTTATGAATTCCTTCGATATGGAGCGATGAAATATAGATCAATATGACAGCAAAAATCTAATATAAATTAATTTATGATCACATCAGAACTGGCAGGTATAAAATCCATTGTTGTCCACAAAGTTGGTAATAAATCAAACGAAGATGGTATACGCTATTCCAAATCAGCGCTTAGCACAAATGAAGACATCAATAAACTATTGATCAGTTATTTTTTTACACCTTTTAAATCTGAGGAATATTTTCAACTATTTCACGATTCTGACCTTAAGCTTAATGAAGTTTATAGTTATGCATCTGAAGTTTTTGACAACCCTGAATCATTGTATGATCAGTCGGTAAACCTGGCCAAACACCTATACGAAAATTCATCGCATCCAAAAATAAAGGCGGGTGAATTGTACGTCACATATTTTAACGATTGCATCGTGGATGGTGAGCAGGTAGACGCCATTGGAATATTTAAATCGGAATCCAGGGAAACTTACCTGCGTGTAATGCCCACGGCTGACAATTACGAGATTGATTCGGAGGCTGGAATTAATATTAATAAACTGGACAAGGGCTGCCTGATTTTCAATACCGAAAAAGAGAAGGGTTATCTTGTGGCCGTTGTGGATAATTTGAGTAAAGGCTCGGAAGCTCAATATTGGTCCGATCATTTTTTGCATGTTCGTCAGCGCGAGGACGATTATTTTCAAACCCAGAATGCCATCAGGCTTTGTAAAGATTTTGTGATGGAACAGATGCCCGGGGAGTTCGAAGTGGATAAGGCCGACCAGGTGGAATTGCTGAATAAGTCGGCACAGTTTTTTAAGGAAAATGAAAATTTTGATTTCGAGGATTTTTCCAATGAAGTGATGCAGGAACCACAAATTATCGAAAGTTTTAAAAACCACCGTGCTTCTTTCGAAAACAAAAATCAGCTAAAATTTGAAGATGCTTTTGAGGTATCCACACCGGCTGTGAAAAAAACCGGAAGGGTATTTAAAAGTGTAATCAAGCTTGATAAAAACTTCCATATTTATATCCATGGCAACCGAGACTACATCCGCAAAGGGCACGATGAAGAAACCGGCATGGATTACTATCAATTGTTTTTTGAAGAAGAGAATTAGAAGAAGATTGTAGAGTATGGATGTTGAAGGTTAGAATGTACGGCAACAACATTGTCAGAATGATTGGCCGAGGCATGGTAAGGCAATCCTGGTAATATATTTTTTGAATTTCTTTAAACCAATAAAAAGAATGAAGACAATCATTATCGGTTATTTTTTTACACATTTACTGGTACTTTCAATAGTTGGATGTACACCAAAAACCAATAATTCAGAATCAAAGGTGGTAACTTCAAGTGAAGATTTAAAGCCACTTTTAGAAGATTTAAGTAAGGAGTTTGAACGGTTCAGGCCACAGGTGATCCAACCTGCCGAAGGTTATCTCAAATATCCTTATTTGATTCCTGCAGGATTTTACAAACAAATGTGGGACTGGGACGGTTTTTTTATGGGCAATCATTTTGTAAGCATGGGGCAGCCGGAGTATTTAAAATTTTGGGCACTAAATCTTATCGAAGGGATTGATGAAGAGGGTTATGTTTCGGGATGTGCAACCACCAAAGGGCCCCGGCCCATCTTCGGGAAATTTTCGATGAAACCCTTCCTGTCGCAGGGTGTTTTATTTGCATCGGAAGGCCTAGATGATTTTTTGTGGATTGAACCCTATTACGAAGACCTGAACCGGGCAATTGCATACCGTGAACAAACCCAGAAGGATGAAAAAACCGGATTATTTTACTGGGAGATCGCCATGCAGAGCGGTGCCGACAACAATGTGGCCATGAATTATTTCCAGGAGGATACCCGCACATTCCTTTCTTGCGATGCCTCAACCTGGCAGCTACGCGAATACCTCGCACAGGCAAAAATTGCTGAAAAATTGGGCAGGCTTGAAGATGCGAAGAGTCTTCAGAATAAAGCTGAAAAACTGAAAACGGCAATCAACAAAATTCTCTGGTGTGATGAGGACAAAATGTTTTATAACGTAGATCAGGAAACGGGAAAATTCTATAAACGCATCAGCTATTCCTGCTTTATTCCCCTGGTACAAAAAATTGCTTCTGAAGCCAATGGCAGGCAAATGATCGAAAGATATCTTATCAGCCCTGAGCACATGAAAGCGAAGTTTGGCTTACGTACACTTTCTAAGCAGGATAACGACTACAATAACAAAAATGTGATTGTTCCCTTTTCAAACTGGCAGGGGCCTGTTTGGCCAATCGCCAATTATTTGTATTCAATCGGGCTCAAAAATTATGGTTTTGATGAGGAAGTCGCCTGGCTTGGAGAAACCCTTGGGAATCTACTCCTGGAAGATATCAGGCAATGGGACAGCATGCACGAGAACTACCATGCTGATACAGGTGAACCTCTGGCGCCGACAGCAAATCATGTGGATGAAAATGGAAAATTCGTTGGTTTCATCAGCTGGAATTTGTGTATTCAAAATGTGCTGGATGGTGTGGTAAATGATCAATGGATGTTGTTGGAGTTGGAGTAAGTAGGACTGATGAAAATATTTTCCCAGGGCTTATTCTTTACTGAGGACCTTCGATGTCTGTGTTCTGATGGCCCGAAGCTGTAAAAACTAATCTATTGCCCAATTATCTAATTCTTATTGTTGATTCAATTCAAAGTCCAAATTGGGAATTATTAAGGCCTACACCCAGACCTAAAACAAACTAACGACCACGATTAATATCAAAATAATTATGACATGTCTCAATTCTCTGGCAAAAGTTAGAAAATGAACTGTATTTTTGGGAGTGATAATAAACAAAGGTTTCTAAACCCAACTAAAAAATCTGGTATGAAAAAATTACAATTCACTTTATCATTTATTATTTTATGCTTTCTTTCTTATGGTCAGGTAGAAATGGGAGGGGCCACAAATTTTACCGAAATAGAACAAGATGGAACCCTTGAGTTTCATGGAGATGCCACCGTCTGGAACGACTACGTAGTCCCCATGTCGTCAATCAAGACAAAAGAAACAAAGGAGCCAAAATGGGTGTCTTTCATGGGTACCATATACCAATATAAATATGAGAATAAAGATCAGGAAAAAGATGAACAGGAAGCTGGGTTTGTTATACAAATGCCTCACGACTGGGATGGTTCAACAATATACCCTCATATCCATTGGTCTCCAGAAAATGATAATCAGGGAAATGTCGTATGGGGAATAGTGTACACATGGGTAAATTACAATAACAGCACACCGCTTTCTTTTCCTGATACTGTAATAAACACAACTGTATCTGTTGATTTGAATGGTCATGGGCACAAGCATTTAATCACTGAATTTGATCCAATAATACCAACTGCCAGTCAGAATACCATCAGCAGTTTATTGGTGGTTCGGTTTTACAGAAATTCATCTAATGCGGCTGATGACTATGGCTCTGGTGCTTTTGCTTTGTCTTTTGATATCCATTACAGAACCAATACAGCTGGTAGCAGAGAACAATTTACTAAATAGGTTAGGGGAGAATCATGAAAAAAGGAATACCAAAGAAAATGGTCTATTCGCTTATTGTGTTAATGTTCCCTTTACTGGTTTGTTCCCAAATGAGGGTAAAATCAGGCACACAGGTAAGGGTGAATGATGCTACATTAGTAACAGTTACAGGCGATACCGAAATTAACTCGGGAGCAGAATTTAGTTTAACAGGAGATATGACCATAAATGGTGCACTTACCAATAATGGAAGCAAAACGGCTTTTCAAATAACTTCTGATGAAGCACAAACAGGGTCACTAATAATTGCCGGTACAGCTAGCGGGGATGTAACGGTTCAACGCTTTCTCACACACGATAAATGGCACTACATTTCGGGTCAAACCAATATTTCAGGAAATTTTGATGGCTTGAATATGGGACTTATTGGTGGAGTTGACAAAGATCAATTTTACCGTTGGGAGGAAAGCTTAAATTGGGGAGGGAAAATAGGTGTTTGGGTTGATATATTAAATGGCCCTGATGGGAATAACAGCACAATGGGGAGCGAAGGATTTATTGATTGCAGAGGCTATGCTATCAATTACATTACGGATGATGAAGTTTTAAATCTTAGCGGAGTTCCTTTTACCACCAGTCAGGATATTACTATCACGAAAACATCAGGCAGTACCTTTGAAGGAACCAACTTAGTTGGTAATCCATTCAGTTCATCAATTGCAATTAATTCAAATGCACAAGCCACCAATAATTTTCTAGACCAGAATACCGGAGCTTTGGATGATAATTTTGAAGCCATTTACATATGGAACGAAAGTGCAGACTGGAATGGGACCAGTAATGCGGATTATTTAACTGTAAATAATTCGAGTAATGCAACATTTGTAACACCTGGGCAGGCTTTTATGGTTAGGGCTGCAAACAATAATGCCACCATTAACTTGAATACAAATATCCGGGCTCATGGTTCTGCAACATTCTATAAAAACAGCAGCCAATTCGATAGTCCATTTTTAGAACTCTATGTAAACAATTCAGATAACCATGGCAACAGCACAATTGTTACCTTTTTACCCGGTATGACCTTAGGCCTTGATCCTTCTTATGATGCGGGTAAAATGAAAGGCAACCCCAATATTGCTCTTTATACAAAACTGGTTGAAGACAATGGAGTTGATTTTGCAATTCAGGCTCTCCCTGATCTGAACATCGTAGAATTTGTAATCCCTATTGGTGTGGATGTAACCAAAACCAGTGTCTTCGAATTTTCTGTTTATCAGGAGTTATTGGGCGAATATAATATTGTTCTGGAAGACCGCCACAATAGCATCTTCACCAACCTTAGGTGGGACAATTATTATGCAGAAATCAGCGAAAGCGGGACAGGAAGATTCTATTTGCATTTTAAGGAGGCTACAGCCATCAAAGATGGTACACCTGAAACAAACATAAATATTAAATACCTGGATGGTAAGATTATGATAAATAATCCCGATCATGAAAGGGGAATGATAAATTTGGTAAACACATCCGGTCAGGTTTTAGCGAGGATGCAGATGACCAGGGGTGAAGTACAGGAATTCGGCATTAGCCAGCCAAAGGGCATTTATATTATTTCGGTGATAACTGATAAGGCGATGCTTAACAGGAAAATCTATATCCATTAGCGGACAAAAATATGGAGGGTCAATCTTAACATGCATCGCTGATAAATTTTGTATTGACTTGTCGTGGCCACTTTGTTGAAAGCTTTGGTTTATTTCTCCCTAAATCAATACCATCAACAGAACTGATTTTTATTTCCCTTGCTTTTCAAAAGGTATACCTATTTGTGCTGGAGAAACAAAAAAATGAATGCCAGCAAAAACACTTTTACGGATCTTAACAAAACAACTTTGGGTTTCCATTGTTAGGTATAGATCAATGTTTGAAAAATTAAGGAATATGGGAAGGGCAAATAGTTTCATAAACAGACTGAAAACCCGTTGGGAGATTAAATCAACCTGGCAGGTGGTAATAATTTTAATAGTATTTAGCTGTACCGGATTTTCGGTATTATATGTTGAAAAGCTGGTGTACGACTTCCTTGACCTGCCCAAAGTCAATCACTGGTATATCAGCATGCTGCTTTTCATGGTGATTACCCTCCCTTTGTATAATTTGCTATTGCTTTTCTACGGATTTATTTTCGGGCAGTTCCGTTTCTTCTGGAATTTCGAAAAACGTTTTTTCTCCCGGATATTTGAGTTGATGTCGGGTAAATAAGTCAACTTAAGTTTTCACCTTTTCTTTCTCAAAGATTTACCCTAAATCTTTTTAATTTCAAGCTTCTCCGCGGAAGGCCAGGGTTAACTAAATTGTGATAATGGCCAACAGTGTAATTGAACTGGCAATCCATAAATTGTTTTACAGGATGTGCAAGGTTTTTAGTACATTTGACCGACCGAAAAGACAACTCAAAAAAGCACCTGAATTTGTTCACAGCTCAAAACAAAAAACTGACTTTAATGAAAAAACTTACAAAAGGCATTCTGATTTTTACATTTTGCTTTGCAAGCATATTGGTATTTGCACAAAATGATTGTAAGGTACTAAAACCCGGAATTGATGAAAATTATACAGGTAAGTGTAAAAAAGGGCTTGCACATGGCAAAGGAAGTGCCAGTGGTGTTGACCAATACGATGGCCATTTTAAAAAAGGTCTGCCCGATGGGGAAGGAACTTACAAATGGGCCACTGGCGAAACCTATATTGGCGACTGGAACGATGGCTACAGACAAGGTGAAGGTGTTTTTATCTTTACCCTTGATGGAAAAGAGTCTCTACTTGATGGGATTTGGGCAAAGGACGAATTTATAGGAAAAAAGCTTCCCAAACCCAGGGTCCTTCAAATGGATAATGTAAACAGGTATTCTATCCGGAATGCAGGTGGTATTTTAAACCGGGTGCTGGTAGATTTAAAGCAAAATGGATCGAGAAATGTTAGCGTTGAAAATTATTCGATTGTGTCGTCCGGTGGAACTGAAACCAGCCAGGGTTTATCAAGAGGTTTTGAAAACATTTCTTTCCCTGTAAATATAATGGTTAGGTATACTACCTGGAATGAACTCAAGACTTATAAGTACAACGCCGTATTCGAAGTTGAAATATTTGAACCGGGTGATTGGAGATTAGAGTTGACTAACTAGTACCAATCTATAAAGTCAAATATTTATAATAGAGGTCAAATATTCTCTTCCCACTGATTTAATTCTGCAAATATCTGAGTTACCGATAGCTAACGGCACTGAAGGAAATTTGACTAAAAAACAGACATCAATAAGCTATTGAATCTTACATTTTCAGGGCTTAATCATTTTTTTTAATCTTGCACATATACCCAACCCGGGCTGCAAATAAAAAAAGGCAAATTGAATGATGTTTCAATTGCCTTTTCTTATTTGTAAATATTTTATCCGGGATCTATTCGACAAAGATCTTGTTGGTGCTGATGCCTTTATCAGTATGAAAAGTGACCAGGTAATATCCGGGGGCATAATTCAAATCGACAGACTGATTATTTGTGTTGTTTAAATCAAACGCCATAAGTTTTCTGCCGCTTACGGTAAATATTTCCCCGAAACCCGACAATTGTTCAGGATTTTCGATAATTAGTTTTTGATGGCTATACCTTGTACTAACAGAACTATTGCTCGTTTCGTTAATTCCAACAGTCGATTTAAATTGTAGCTCAAACCTGGAATCTATTAAGCCTTCATCCAGATTTAGCTTAAGTTCATTACCCTCAGCTAACATATAGATTTTGTTTAATAATTTATCCATCAGTGTAACAGAGAATTTCTGGTCAATATTTTCAAATGTCTGTACTGAAAGATCAAATTCCCCTGCAACTGAAGTTTTTATAATAAGAGGAATTACAATCGTTTCATCCTCCGGGTAGGGTATCCCCTGGATGGCCATTTCTTCACCGGATTCAGGCATGAGAGTATACATATAAAGGTTTGCTCCATCCATCAATTTGTGGGCATCATAATCACGATCAAACCCTATACTGGCATCCTCTAAAACAGCGATCAGAGTTTCGTTATAGTGATTATCTGCATATTGCAGAGCAAGTTTAATTTGTGGATGTTCAGTTTGCTTGAAAAAGTTTGGATTTGCATGGACTCGCATATTGCTATTTAAATTCACAAACGTGTTATGGTTTTTGGCCTTAACCATAAAACTCTGTCCAACAGCAATCTGATCGCTTGGTGTTTGTGTACCGTTTCCAATGTTGCCTGAACCATTCCAATATGCATAATTATCCGCCGGCCATACCCATCCGCCCTGCTCGGACCATAGATAAACAGTGCCTTCAATATTAGGGTTGGCTGTAGCATTCGTGAATAATGACATATCAATTGGTGATACAAATGGATTCCCAATCAGGTTAAATCCACTCCAACTACTAATTCCTGAACTGTAAACAGTTTGAGTATAATTACTTGAATTTAGAGATCCCATAAACTCAAGAATTCGGTTACTTGCAAAGGTGACAATGTACCCACGACCATTCACAAAACTAGCATCTGAGAATAAAGCATCACCATAGATGATCCACATATTGGTAGGTTCATTCCATCTGAAAAAATTGTAATTGGTACCACTATTGGGGCTGTACACATCATTATCAGTAATCCATGTAGCATTTATTGCCTGTCCACCAACAGGTGAGGAAATGTAGTGCCAGATATCTTTGCTAACATTACGTGTTGCCTTAACAGTTTCTGTAACAGTAGTTGTACCGTCATTGATAAACGATCCACCGCTTTCAACAACCAGGTCGCCGGAGAGTGTAAGTGTTTGCCCGGAATTAACGGTTACAGTTCCATCATAGACTACATTTAAAGTGTTGCATACAGCAGTCGGGCTCGCCGTAACGACAGGTTTATTGGTATGGTCAAAAATAGTAACATTGGTTGAAGCTGATGGGATGGTACCATCAGCCCAGTTTGAAGTAAGGTTCCATAAAGTTGAAGTACTTCCGGTCCAATATCCGGGTGCTATTTTATCAGTTAGGTCAACAATACCAAAAATCACGTTGCTTGTGGTTAACGTTTGGCCGGTAGCTGTAAGTCTGTGTTGAAGGTTAAAACCTGAACTACCTGACAGGCCGCTTACCAGGCCAACGATTCCTCCTGCTCCCTGGTCAGTACTGGTTTTAACAGTACGCCTTTCTTCCTGTGAAGTTAAAGTACCTGTGCTTGATATATTATAAATTGGTACACATAGACCTGTGGCCGACATACCAAACTTTGCTATCACCAGGGCATTTGCTCCGTTTGTAGTAATACCTGTAACGGATGCAACATTGGAAGCAGATGTTAAAATGGTATTAGAACTTGTTATTTTTTGACTATAACTGGTGAATTGCCGTCCAACGGATGATCCTTCATATCCAAGTGCAACAGCAACAATGGTTGAATTTGCCATGGTTTCGATGGTTACCCCTGTTCCAACTGACACCCTGTGAACGATTCTAAAATAATAGGTGTCCCTGGGATTATCAGGGAAAACGGTATAAAATGTAATAATACCTGCGTCAGATGTATTGCTCATCGACCTGGAGATTGCATCAGTGGCATCTTCCCAATTACCGGAATATCCCTTTCTGTATTGGAGTTTCCATTCGCCGGCATCAGAAGTACCAGCGCCAACCGTTTTTTGGCAGTTTATCGATGATGCTACCAGGAAACCTCCAGTAACAGGTAACAATAGGCCATCGGTTGCAAGGCCGGTAACCTCCTCAAAGGTAGTACTGGTTGTGCTTACATTTGAGTTGATTGAATTTTCGTCATTGTTAAGAGTAATTTTATTTGTTGTTGTTGTTAGTGAAATGGCGGTAATTGTCCCCTGGGTTGTCACAGTTTGGCTGGCATCTGTTCTATGCTTTAATTCATAGGTTACATTACCAGAAGTTGCGCTGACATCATAAATATTCACCAATGATCCAATTCCATATTCATCTATATTTCCTTGTCCAACCAAATATCTCTGCAATTCTTTACTGGTGGTTCCATCAGTAATTTGAAAATACACGGTTCGTGCAGTGGCTGCTTGAGTCCTGTTAGTTTCAAAGGTTGATAACACCAAAACCTTATTTGCATTACTCACATCAATTGTAACACTGGCACTGCCAACGGTTACATAAGTTGATGAATTAGTAGTGTTTGTTCCTGTGGCTGCAATGGCATTCAGGTTGTCTGCTTTTAAATTAAGAGAAAATAAAAAAGCTACAAAAATGCTGGCAAGTAGTTTTAACGCAATCTGGACAAGGTGCTTGCTAGGGGTAGAAAACAAGATTTCCATTTTGATTTTGTGTTAGTTATTGTATGCAAATATATAAATTAAAATATTGCACGTTTTTAACTGGCTAAACCCATGATATAATCACTCAACACAAGTTATTACCTGATATTAATATATCACTTGTTTTACTTCAACTTTACTTCACCCTTAATTAATTTTTCTGAATTTGCTGTAATCTTCACTGGTGCTTCAAAATGTTTGGTTTTCAAAAGAATTGTTGCAATACCAGCTTCAGCTTTTACTGGATTTTCACCAATCAATTCCCCTTCTCCTTCAATAATGAACTGAACAAGGTTTTCGGCATCAGGGATAGTGGATCCATTTTCATCACAAATACGGGCATAAACAAATATCACATCCGGGTGATCCTCACTTATCGGGATGCCTGAAAGATCAGCCTCCAAAAGTATTTTGCTGGCTTCTCCCGGTGTATAAACTTCGTGCTGTGCCACCTTTTTCCCGTTAATGTAAGACAGGGCCGATAATTTACCAGCCTCAAACTTGTCTAAATCAAAAACGAATGGTGGATATTCAAGATGAGATGAATATTCATCCCTGATAACCTTTTTCCTGTCAATTGATTTCCCATTGAGTAAAAGCTCTACTTCCTCACAATTGCTGAAAACACGAATTTCGGTTGGGGAACTTTCCGTCCAATAACTAGCAATATAAACCATAGGACCGGATTGAACAGGATCTTTTAACTTTTCCTGAGGTGGTCGCTGGCTCTGGTAAAAATAATAGGCAAACTTTGGAATCCTGCTTATATCACTGATCCCGGAGGCTTCGATATCATCGGAATAACCCCGGTTATAATCGAACATCAGCCAGTTGGCATCACCAATTGTGGAGACACCTTTTCGGTTTGAGTTGGCTGCTTCCTGGTAATTGAATGCCTGTTGCAATAATGCTTTTTCACCAGCACCTCTCAATTGCCTGCTGGTTCTTTCTTCCTCTTTCAAATCTTCAAAATCTTTTTGATTAAACCCGGCATTTTGCGCATAATATTCCCAGTCACCATATTCGGCAACAAAGATGTTTCTTTTATCCTCTTTATAGTTGCTCCAGTAGTCGGGGGGCTTTGCATGTTGCCTTGCCGGGATGAAAAGGTCGTAACTTTCGTGATCCATCCATCCGGCGCTATAAGCATCTTCAAAAGGCAATTCCTCATCCAGAATCTCATTGGCTCTGATCATAAACTCATCGGTCATGCCGGACTCATTCAATGATAATTCCCAGAAAGCAACACAAGGATGATTTCTGTCACGCCGGATTAATTCACGGCAATCCTGCAAGGCGTTTTCAACAAAAGTTGAATCACCATAGAATTGCCAGCCCGGGATGCAATTCATCACCAACAGGCCCAATTCATCACAAGCATCCATAAAGGCTTCAGCGTGGGGGTAGTGTGACAAACGTACAAAATCGAAACCGGCATTTTTAATTTTTACCGCATCCCGCCATTGGGCTTCATCAGAAAGGGCATAACCTACAAAGGGATATTCCTGGTGACGGTTGGTGCCACGGAGGTAGGTCTTAACACCGTTCAGGTAAAAACCATCTTCACTCAGCTCTAATTCCCTGATCCCGATCTTTTCAGTGATGTCATCCACAACAGTATCGCCTACCATGAGTTGAATTTCCAGCTCATATAAACCGGGTTGTTGTAGTGACCACAATTCAGGTTGAGGGATGCTGATTTGCTGTGAAATATATTCTACATCTCCTGCCTGGATTTTAAATTCCGGAGATCTGAAATGAAAAAGTTCCCCCTCCGGAGAGGTAAATTTGGCTTTGTACGAAACTGTGGCTTTAGAAGAACTTTCATTTTTAGCCTGAATCCTGATCATTCCTTCAGCATGCGATTTTCTGATCTCATCAAAATGAACCAGCATCCCACCGCCTTCTGATTGAACCGCATCTGTAATGTAAATATCGTTGGTGTTTACCAGGTAAACATTCCGGTAAATGCCGCCATAATAATTGAAGTCTAAAGTTACAAGTGGTTTTCCCGGTGGGATTTGAGGGTTGTCTTCATTGTTCACCAACACCTTTACAAGATTTCTGCTGTTGGGTTTCAAGTGGCTGGTAATATCAACAGTAAACGGAAGATAACCGCCTGCATGTTCTGCAATGTCCTTGCCGTTAACTGCAACCCAGCTTTGGTGCATTACCCCTTCAAAATAGAGAAAAAATTTCTTACCGGTTGTATCGCCAACCTCAAAAAACTTTTTATACCAGCCATAGCCCTGCCACTGGTCATTCACCACCAGGGGCTCAACCTTCGTCGTGTGAGGAAGTACCGCATCATCCCAGGGAGAAGTTCCAAAATGGATGTCGGTAGCTTTTTTGAAATTCCAATCACTGCTAAAATTTTCAATTTTACGGACTGGTTCTTTGGGTGTTGTCTGGCAACCTGCAAGGATAAACAGGCTGAAGATCACTGTAAGAAGTTGAATGTGTTTATGCATGATGTGATTCGTTATAGGGCTTCTATGAATTAGGTTTTCTTTGTGAATTCTAAGTGTAACTTTGTTCAATAACTGTTTTACGGATTTGCACAAAGATCATAAAAAGTGTCCACTATTTGTATTTTCCCTGATTAAAATATTTAAAAGCCGGAAGGGCTTCATTCTTGTTATTGGCATCGAAAAAGGTGGCATTGTCCCAATGTGAACCCTTGCCCCAGCGGGTGCTGCATGGGGTAGAAATCCATGCCGGCTCCCAATAAATCACACCTTCGCCACCACCTTCGATGGTGAGTTTTGTTAAATCAAGCATATAATTTAACTGGCCTTCAGGTGTGGCAGGATAACCGGGAATCAAGGCATCGTCACCAAGGATATTGCCCGCCTCATCGGCATTTTCCATGGTAAAAGGGTAAGCCGTTTCAACGATCATTACCCGCTTATTGAACAATCGTTTCAGCGAATCGATGGCTTGTGGAATATCCTGAAATTTGTATTCCGACCATTTGGGATAATAGGACAGGCCAATCCAATCAAAATCATCCAACCCGTTTTTAATGGCTTCGGTAAACCACCAAAATGCGTTTTCAGGCTGAGCGATGTGGATCATTTTTTGGACCGAACCACTAGTCTGCTTGTTGAAAGTATCCACTGCAGCCAGGCCTTTGTTCAACAGGAAATTATTTCTTTCCCAATTAATCTGATCCACTACCATCGCATTTTTGGGCTGAAGAATTTCAATGTTTGTTTCGTTGCCCACCTGCACAAATTCAGGAGCCAGTCCGGCCCTGGATAATTTAAGCAAGGTTTTTAAAGTGTAATTATAAACCGAATCACCCAGGGTTTTCACATCTTCAACGCTTTCCCATGCTTTTGGTATGATCTGCTTTTGAGGATCAGCCCAGTCATCGGAATAATGAAAATCAAGCAAGACCTGCATATTGTTTTCTTTTGTCCGGCGGATGGTAAGCTTCACATCTTCAAAATCGGAATATGCTGTCCAACCGGGTGAATGCCACAACCTGACCCTTATGATATTAGCTCCGCTTTGGCTGAACAATTTATAAGGATCAGCAACTTTTCCACTCTTTTTGAACTTCCCACCACAGTCCTCCATTTCATTCACATAAGAGAGGTCTGCGCCCAGATAGATTTCTGTTTTTTCGGGTTGGCAATGCATGAATAATGAAACGATTCCAATGATGCAGATGGTTTTGAATAAGCTGGCTTTTATCATAATTAAAATGTAAAGACGTTTTTCAGAAAGTAAAGGTAGTATAGAAATGGAATGGACAAACAACAATTGGCAAAGGAAGGATTAAATATTTAAGTTTTTCGATTACTTTTGGGATAAATATACGGACAAAAAGTTTTTATAATAACAAGTTGTGTTTCATTTATTACAACATTTATTCAAATTATTTAATCTTATGAAGAACATATTAATCATTATTTCAATTATAGTATTAATTTACTCTCATTGCTGTCCACTTAAAATAAGCTGAGTGACAGCTGGTTATCAAATTGTTCTTTGACATCATTGTAATTCACGTTTGTAAAAAGCTCTCTTACAGGAGTTTTGTCTAACAGGGATATTCCTAAAACCTGTAGAATTTCGTAGGTTGATCGTTCTATTTTTATTTTATTTCCAACTATGGCGACCAAACAATAAGTAATAATTGCTGAATATATTTGGATCCGAACTGCGTTTTCAGATGTGCCCCAAAAGGCTTTTATTTTCAGGTGTTGCTTTATCCATTTGAAAAACAGTTCGACTTGCCACCGGTTTTTGTATAAAAAAGCAATTTGTTCAGCAGAAAGCTCAAAATTGTTGGTTAGGAAAATGAAAGTCCTGTCAGTTTCTTGATCATAAAACTTGACCCTCCTTAGTTTATCGGGGTATTCTTTCGAGACATAAAAGCCGGTTAGTTTACCAATTTGATCGCTTCTAACACCAGTAGATCGATCATGTTTCTTGGAATACATGCGATTGAACTTAAGGTTACTTTTTGCTCTAACTACGAAAAAAGCTGAATGCTGAGTAATCTTGTAAAGCCTGGTGAAATCAACATAGCCTCTGTCAAAGATGTAATAAGCATCGGTTTCATAAAAAAGGTGATCCATTGCATTTACATCATGGACCGAAGCAGGAGTAATATGCACAAAGGCAGGAATTTGGGTATTAATATCGAATAGGGTATGAAGTTTTATTCCCCCTTTGTTTCTTCTAAACTTAGCCCACCAGAAAACACTTAGACATAGATCAATAGTAGAAGAATCAAATGCATAAACTTGCCCATTAATTTGAAAATCATTGTTTGCCCTTACCTTTCTGGCAATAGCAATAAGATGATTAGCAAACTCTTCGTAGATTTTACAATTGCGGTTCAAATTGGCTTTTGCCAAGTTACTCAGAGTAACACTTTTACCAAATCCAAGGTGATATGATTTACCACTATGGGCATTAAGGGCTACTATCAGATCACGCAAACTATCTCGATTAGTAAACTGGCCGAAGATCATGCAAAGCAATTGGTTCCAACAGGTGAAATGTTTGACATACTTGTTACCATCATATTTTCTTACAAATTTGTCAAATATGCGCTGTGGTAAAAACTCAATGATTTGAGCATAAACATATTTTCCCTGATTCATTGCTAGTCGATTTGCAGACTAACATAATCAATTCAAATCGTCACCGCATAAAAAAGCTCGCAAAACGTGAATTATCAAGGATTTCAAAGAACGTAAATTAATTTTTAGTAGACACTAGTGATTTACTCTTGCAATCAAAAAGAGAAAACTACCAATAGTGACCATGAAGTCAAAAGGCCGAATATCTTATTGATAATGGCAGATGACATGGGCTATACAGATATAGGATGTTTTGGCAGCGAAATTGAAACGCCAAACATAGATTACTTAGCCAGCCAGGGACTTATGTTTTCTAATTTTCATACTTCTGTGTCCTGTTCTCCAACGCGTTCTATGTTAATGAGTGGGACAGACAATCATATAGCTGGAATGGGAAATATGGCTGAACTTCTTACTGAAACCCAAAAAGGTAAACCGGGCTATGAAGGACATCTTAATAAACAAGTAGTATCAATGGCAGAAATCTTTAAAGAGAATGGATACCATACATACATGGCAGGCAAATGGCATTTGGGGCATGAGTCTGAATATACTCCATTTGCAAGAGGATTCGAGCGGTCTTTTAGTATGTTACAGGGAGGTGCAAGTCACTATTCGGATATGACAGGGTTACAGGCAGCAACGCAACCAGTTGCCAAATATGTTATGGACAATAAAGAATTAAAAGAACTCCCTAAGGATTTCTATTCAAGTCGTTCGTACGCTGACTTTTTAATAGATGTTATCAGGAATCAGATTGATGATGGTAAACCTTTTTTAGCCTATTATGCCCCCACAGCAGCACATGATCCAATTCATGTCCCAGAACCCTGGTTAAGCAAATACAGAGGTCAATATGATGAAGGATATGAAGTACTCAAAGCGAAAAGAATAAAAAAAGCCAAGGAATTGAGCATCATTCAGTCTAATGCTATTGAACCTAAATTTCTGGGAAGTGTAGAACCCTGGAGCGAATTAAGTGATGATGAAAAAGCCTTAAGAGCAAGAATCATGGAAGCCTATGCCGGAATGATTAACAATATGGATTATCATATAGGTCGTATCATTAACTATTTAAAAGACATAGATCAGTATGATAATACTATAATTATTTTCACATCCGATAATGGGCCTAACCCATGGGAGGCTGAAGAATATCCGGGTAATGGTGGTAATCCATGGATGGACCAATTTGATAACAGTCTTGATAATATCGGCAGGCCAAATTCCTTTGTCGGTATTGGAATGGGCTGGTCTCAAGCGTGCGCCGGCCCGTTGGATTACTTTAAATTAACAACTGGCGAAGGTGGAATAAGAACACCACTTATTATTAGTGGTCCAAAGGTCCAAATAAAACATAAAACGGATGCCTTTGCCTATGTCACTGATATTTTACCAACACTTCTGGACTTCTCAGGTATAGAACATCCGAAATCATATGAAGGAAAAGATGTGGAGCCTATCAGTGGTTATTCTTTTGAGCCCCTTGCAACTGGTAAAAAGAGCAACATAATTTCGGAAAATGAAATTATTTGTGGTGAAATGATAAAAGGTAAGTGGGCGATTAAAGGCAATTACAAGGCAGTTCAGGTTGCAAAACCATTTAGTGATGGAAAATGGTACCTGTACAACATTAAGCAAGATCCGGGAGAAACCCAAAATCTTTCGGACAGCAAACCTGAGTTACTAAAGGAACTGGTGGTAGCTTGGAATGACTATAGTCAACGAGTAGGGATTATTGACTAAAAAAGAAATACAACAATGTAAAAAATGAATGAAATCGCATTTTATACTAACTATTACATTCAAAAAGTATAAACACAGGAAATATTAGCAGAACCCTACCTCGCAGACTTGATTATTTTTTCCATGATTTTCTGCCCGTCAATGGTGATAGCAGTCAATAGATACATACCATCAGAAATAGATGACAGGTTGATGCTTGCTGTTGATTTGCCGATGTCTGTCTTTTCAAAAACCTTTATACCCGAAATATCATACACCTCAATAGATATTATATTAAAAGTTGATTGAATATTGAGCTTCGATTGAACCGGATTTGGTGAGAGTTTGATTTTTGGCTTGTCAAATTCGCTTACCCCAAGTTCACCAATTTTTGTACAGCTACCCCAAACAAAGGCAAACTCAGTGGCTTCATCTCCTACTACAAATGCACGGTGCGTATCCCAAAAAAGTGCACATTCGGCGGGTACATTTTCACGTGATGAAGTGTTCCAGTCTCCCTTGTTCTGAAAAATGTATGCACCAACACTTCTTCCGGATATCTTGCCGTTGTATTCAAAAATATTCTCACCAATATTGGTCATTGCCATAAACTGCCAGGCTTCACCGGTGAAATCACCCGTAACAAAAACTCCTTCCGAAGTATTTACACCAGTCATGTCCACCTTAAAAGTTACCGGGATAGAATCTAGGGCTGTCGGCATTACAGAATAATCGTATTCCATAAATTCGATGCCCTCATGCAGTTCCCAATCAAAATCGAAAAAGGTAGAATTTTCCAGGTGTGATCCTTGCTCTGCCCATTGGGTACCACATTCGGTGGAAACCCAGGCTGGTTCCCAGTAAATAACTCCGGAACCACCATTATCCTTTACCAGCCAGCTAAGTTCGGTGAGGAAATCTCTGTGTGTTTCGGTGGATGGATTGTTATTGTAATATGGGAGCAGATTATCGGCACCAAGGATGTTACCGGCATTGTCGTCCCATTCCAGTGTCCAGGGATAACCAGTTTCCACAATAATCACCTCTTTGTTATGCGTTTCTTTAAGTATTTTGATGGCTTCGGCAGTCTCCCTGATCCCCATTTCTGACCAGCCAGGATAATAGGAAATCCCGATCATATCGTAGGATGTGAATCCGTTTGCAGTAGCATCTTCAAACCACCACAGCGCATTTTCGGGCTGGGCAATATGGATCATGGTTTTTACATCTGTGCCATAGTCACTATTTATCTGCTGTACTGCCTGTATGCCCCTGGTGAAAAGGGTGATGTTTCTGTCCCAATCAAGTGGATGCCCCGGGTCCCCCACATTTCGCAGGATGTTGGTATTGGTTTCGTTACCAATCTGAACCATCTCCGGCAACAGGTTTTCCTGGTGAAGCCTATCCAGGGTTTGATATGTGTAATTATACAACGAATCACCAAGGATTTCTAAATCATCAATACCCTGCCATGCTACCGGCCTGAACTGATTGCCCGGGTCGGCCCAGGTATCCGAATTATGGAAGTCCAGTAAAACTGTAAGCCCAACTGCTTTTGCCCGTTCGATTGCTTTTTTCACATCTTCATAATCGCTGTAATTGCCCCAGGCAGGTGTATGCCACAATCGATAACGGACAATAGTGGCCTGGTGTTCATCAAAAATCAAATATGGGTCTTTGGCCACACTATTCTCGTAAAATATGGCACCGCAATCTTCCATCTCATTTAAATATGACAAATCTGCTCCAAGATAAAACTCCTGTGATGAAATATTTTGTACTTCTGTACAGATGAACACAGCTATCAAGATATATTGTACTATTTTCATTGGTGATGTTTTAGGTGATAAAAATATTCTTTTTCTGCTTAATCCATGAAACAATCATTTGCATATCCCTCCGCAAGGTTGAAATCTGGCAGGTTTGCACAAAAAGTTACAGAAAACTAAGCCATTTGAAATACTTATAGTCAGCATTTGAACGTTAATTGCAAATACCATACATAAGTTTGGTATTTCACACCCAAATAAAAATTGAGGTGAAAAGTATTATCCAAACATCTGTTGCCAGCCCGCCAAATTATAAGTGTCTTGTGAGTTTAAGGCTCTTCCTGATATTGCTGCTCTCCTCATGCTGGATGATATTGCTTTCGCAGGACACACAAATTCGTTTTGGTAAAATCACCATCAACGATGGACTGTCGATGAGTTCTGTTTATTCCATTTTCCAGGACAGCAAGGGTTTCATGTGGTTTGGCACCGAAGATGGCCTGAACAAATACGATGGAAATGGTTTTACCATTTACAGGGCTAACCCCTATGATAAAAACAGCATTTCGCATAAATGGTCCGAAATCATATTCGAAGACAGTTCAGGTATTTTGTGGCTTGGCTCACGCGGAGGATTAACACGTTTTGATCCGGCAACCGAAAGCTTTCAACAGTATCTTTTTGATGAAATTGACGAATCAAGTTTATCTAATGACACGGTTACGTCGATAGCTGAAGACGGTCAACAAAGGATATGGATAGCCACTGTGGGCGGATTGAACCGGCACACTCCCGAAACCAGGGTATTTGAGAGGATTGCTTTACCTGAAAGAGAAAACCCTGGAACGGGCAATAGAATAAATGTTCTGCTTACCGACAAGAATGGTAATGTGTGGATTGGAGATGAGAATGGTTTAACTTTTTATGATGTCGAAAAGAATGAATTTTCCAACATTCAAATTTCGGTGTCTGGCGCCAAAAAGGTTGCAGTATTTTCGGTGGCTGTGCAAAACGATATTATTTGGTTCGGCACTGATGAGGGCTTGTTTAAGTTTAATCCAGGCCATGGTCCGGTCGAGCACCTCCCCATTATTTCACCGACGGATGAGCTTGCACAAAGTCAATCTGTTGAACGGCTGCTGCCTGATAAATCAGGTAACATTTGGTTTGGAACTTCAGAGGGATTGTATTGCTATTATCCTTCAGAGAACTATTTCTTGCTCAAGATAAAATCATTCGATACTTCCAATAGTTTGTCTATCAATACAGCTAAGCCACTTTTTGCTGACCGTAACGGATCCATTTGGTATGGTACGTTTGGCTCCGGCCTGTGTAAAATCGATCCTTTGAGTGAAGAAGTCGAAGTATACAAACACAATACCTCTGACCCGGCCAGCCTATCAGAAAATGCCATCAATTGTATTTACCAGGATCGGGCCGGTACCATGTGGTTCGGGACCTTTGGCGCCGGCATCAGCATTTTCGACCCACAGGCCCATAAGTTTGCCCTCATCACCCACGATCCACTCAACAGGAACAGTTTATCCAGTAATTTTATCTGGTCAGTTTTTGAAGCAAACAATGGTAACATCTGGATAGGTACAAACAACAAAGGGTTGAATGTTTTTTCACCACACACTGGAAGATTTACGTTTTATGTTCATGATGATAATGACCCTCAGTCATTGTCTGCATCTTCGGTAAGAAAAGTATACCAGGACAGCAAAGGCACCATTTGGGCTGGCACAGATGGGGGAGGGCTGGATAAATTTGATCCGGAAACCGGCACTTTTGTGCATTATAAATCTGATCCTGATGATCTCGCAACAATTTCAAACAATTCGGTAAGGGTAATTTACGAGGACCATACCGGCACTTACTGGGTGGGTACGAGGGACGGATTGAATCGTTTCGATCCGGAAACAGGAACATTCACACGCTATTTTAACAATCCTGATAATCCAAACAGCATCTCACACAACTTTGTTTATTCGGCACTATATCGCGATAAAAAGGATAATCTTTGGATAGGAACCTATGGTGGCGGGCTTAACAAAATGGATATTAGAAATGAATCATTTGTGTCCTACATTCATCAGGCGAACGACCCTGAAAGCCTTTCAGATAATATTGTGTTTTCGATTTTTGAAGAAGAAAATGGAATTTTCTGGGTTGGTACCAACAGCGGTTTGAATCGCTTTGATCCGGAAACAGAAAGATTTACGCATTTTGGAACAGATGATGGTCTGCCCAACGAGGTGGTCTATGGTATTCTTCCGGATACTGAAAACAATATTTGGCTCAGCACCAACCTGGGTATTTCAAAGTTTAATTTATCTGATTTCAACTCCAGAAATTTTGATGTTTCCGATGGTCTTCAAAGCAACGAATTCAATGGGGGTGCTTTCCATAAAGGGCTTAACGGTAAGTTTTATTTTGGTGGTGTTTATGGCTTAAATGTTATCGATCCCGGCAAACCGGACGCCAACTTAAACCCTTCAACTGTTGTAATCACCAAGCTTGATATCCTGGGGAAGGAAGTTCATGTGGCAGGGCCGGCCGCAAAGAAGAACGACCAGCTGGGTAGCAATAAGGCCATTGAAGTTGGTGAGGAATTTTTGCTTACCGAAAACATTGCCTACTCCCCAAAAGTTGTCCTCGATTACAAACATCGTTTCCTTGGTTTTGAATTTGCAGCCTTAAACGCACCTCCCTCCGGGAATATCAATTACCTGTACAAAATGGAAAACATGGATGAGGTATGGAACAAAGCTGGAAGTAGAAATTATGTAACTTATGCCAACATGAAGCCCGGCACCTATACTTTTAGGGTGGATGCCAAAAATAAAAGTGGTGTTTCAGCACAATCCATGGCACAGATGAAGATAATTATCAACCCGCCATTCTGGCTAACTTGGTGGTTTGTTTTGTTGGAACTCATGGCACTTGTCATCCTTGCTGTGTTTATTTATGTCTACCTGGTCAAGGCCAAAACCAACCGGATATTAAAAAGGCAGAACCAGGTTATACAAGCTGCCAACGAGCAGCTCACCGAATCGGAGCAAAAACTCAAGGAGTTGAATGATACCAAGGACAAGTTTTTCTCGATTGTTGCGCACGACTTGAAAAACCCATTTACCAGTTTGCTTTCCATCAGTGAACTACTTTCTGAGAGTTATCATGATATGGACGAGGAGGATAAGATCAGTGGGATCAATAGCTTCCATCGCTCGGCCAAGCGGATTTATGTATTGCTTGAAAACCTGTTGATGTGGTCCAGATCACAGACCAACCGCATTAAATACTTGCCCGACGAATTCGATCTGTATCAGCTGGCCAGTGAAAACATCCAGTTGTTTAACCTGCACGCCGAGAAAAAAGGGCTTAACCTGGCTTTCGTTTCCGAGAAAGAATTAATTGTATTTGCCGACCGGGAAATGATAAACACCGTTCTGCGAAATTTCCTTCACAATGCCATTAAATATTCCGAGCCAGGAGGAAAAGTTGTTCTGGAGTTGAAGCAGGAGGAAAATCGCATCAAAGTATCGGTGGAAGACACAGGCGTTGGTATGAACGCCGAAAAATTGAATAACCTTTTCAACCTGGCCTCAAAATGGACAACCCCCGGAACCGATGGTGAAAAAGGAACCGGCCTGGGCCTTATTGTATGCAAGGAGTTTGTTGAACGGCATGGTGCTAAAATCCAGGTGCAAAGCGAGCCGGGGAAAGGAAGTGAATTTGGATTTTGGTTGGCTGTGAATAAATAGTCGAAGAACCTGTAATTTCATTAAACCAAGCAATCTACTCCTTTCTGATGTTTGAAATGATGGAGATTTTGAGGACATGGTTTATTAAGCAATCGTGAAATTGGCAGGAAGAGTTCCAAATATCGAAACATCAAAAAATTTTTAATAAAAAGTAGGGTAAAAGCAAAGTTATGCGGTACAATACCATTAATCATTAAAACAATTTAACATGAAAAGATTCAATTTGATTTTAGTAGTTCTTGGGATATTAAGTTTTGGATTGCTGATGACCGCTTGTAAAAAAGACGACGATACCACAATTGAAGATACTGATACCAGCTCAACTGAATACGATGCACTGGCCGAAAATATTTTTAACGATGTAGGTAATATTAGCGATGAAGCTTACGCATTGAAGACCGGCGATTTCAAATCAACCGAGGAAGACACATTATTCCTTGGGCTATGCGCTACAGTTACCCTCGACACTGTGGTTTTTCCACACGAACTCATCATCGATTTTGGTGATGAAAATTGTTTGTGCAA